>ERZ773149.338-NODE-338-length-48102-cov-40.380669_pt1 | contig 48102 bp, 39 predicted proteins | sample MGYA00511081_ERZ773149 | MGnify/ENA primary metagenome ERZ773149 (study PRJEB29015, sample SAMEA2737846) | human gut metagenome | biome: human gut; feature: human-associated habitat; material: faeces | place: China | collected 2012 ...
TAGGTCTGGCCGGGGTTCTGCATCCGGCGCAGGTGCATCTGGTACTCGGTGTTGCTCGGGTCCAGCTGCACGGCGCGGCGGGCGTCCTGCAGGGCGTCTACGCTTTTGCCCAGCCCCTGATTGGCCAGCGAAGAGAGGTAGTACCACCGCGCATTGCGGCCGGTCATGCCGTCCAGCACCCGGCGCGCTTCGGCGTAGCGGCCATTGGCCACAAAGTTGCGGGCGGCCTGCATCTCCGGAGTGTCGGTGCCGGAGGCACTGGGCCCGGCCTGCTGGTAGCCGCCAAAGCCAAAACCGAAGCCAAAGGGGTCGAAGCCTTCAAACCCGTCAAAGCCATCAAAGCCGGTGTAACCGTAGTTCTGCTGACCATAGCTCTGCCGGTTGTAGCCCTGCTGTTGGTAGCCGCCGTAGGGGTTGCCGCCCATCTGGGGGCCGGCATCGCCCTTGGTAATGGCATCGTAGGCGGCCTGCACCTCCTTGAAGTGCTCCTCAGCCGTGGGGTCGTTGGGGTTCAAATCCGGGTGCCAGCGTTTGCACTTGGCGCGGTATGCTTTTTTGATCTCGTCGTCGCTTGCGCCGCGCTGAACGCCCAGCACCTCATAGGGATCTCTCATGCTCGGTATACTTCCTCACTCATTATACTGACGGTACAGCACCGCTGCACCGCATCCGTTTTATTTTACCGGAACATCGGCACAAAATCAAGATGCATCGGGCTTTCCGGTGCGTTTTGCGTTTTTGCAGTTGTATTTCAGCCATACGCCGGAATACAGGATGTTGCGCAGCAGGTCCGCGTCCTCCACGCAGGGCAGACGCTCAAAGTTCTGCGCGCAGCGTGCCAGCAGCAGCTCAAAGATGTCCAGCATCTCTTCCTCGTAGTCCGGGTGGGTGCTCAGCTCCCGCAGGGGATTGTATGCGCCCCGGCGCTTGTCGCGGGGCAGGTCGTCGTAGGCGTCCAGCAGGTAGATGAACTTGCCCAGATGAAAGCCGATGCTGCGCAGCTCCGGTGCCCAGCGATCCTGCCGGTAGTCGAACAGCTCTGCCATCAGCGCACCGAAGCAGCCGGACACCGCGTCAAGGTCGGTGCTGCCGGCGGCCTCGTACTCAGCAAGTTTGGCAAGACAAGCGCGGATCGCATTGCACTGCCGCGGCCAGCGCTGGGCGGCCTCGGCGGTGCTGTTGTCCAGCAGGGTGCTGTACCCCAGTGCCAGCAGATTATGGTCATCCTGCCATTTGTCCTGTGCGTTATAGTAGTGCAGCGCTACGCTCAGGTCGGCACAGTAGTCGGTAGGGTCGGCGCTGCGCCAGAGCACACCATGCACCGGGTGGACGGGACAGCGGTCGATGCCGCTGTCTGCGGGCGTTTCGCCCTCGTACAGGCTGCACAGCAGGATATTTAAAAAGGTCAGGTCATAGCTCAGGCTGAACCGTCCCCGCAGCCCGTGCAAGGCGTCGATGCGGCGGCACAGCCCGCAGTAGGCCGAGCGATAGCGGCTCTGCGCTTCGGGGCTGAGGCCGGCCCGATCCGGGATCACATATCCGAACATGGCAGCTCAGCTCTTTTTGATGAACTGGGTGCCGCAGCGGGGGCAGGAGATCTGGATGCGTCCGCGTCCCCGGGGCACGCGCAGCTTCTGACGGCACTGGGGGCAGCGGTAGTAGTGGTACAGCTTGCGGTTGGCCCACTGCTCCTTCAGGCTGCGGAACTTGTTATTGAACCGGTCCTTCAGGCTGTAAAAGCGGTAGTTCTCCTCGGTGCGCTTGGAGATGTTGCGGCTCAGGCTGCGGTAGTAGCACAGGATCAGCAGCGCTGCGCCCAGCCATGTGAACAGGGAAACGCGGGTGAGCAGCGATACCAGCAGCATCACGATGGAGCTCATGCTCAAAAACTGGTTCAGGCCATCGGTGCCGTAGCGCCCGATCATGAATTGACGGAATTTTTCTCTCATAGGTTTTCGCATCCTCTTCTCTGGGGCTTTACACACGGAAACGCAGGGCAGCAGCGCCGCCCTGCGGAATACTTTGTGCTTCTAGGATATCAGCCAACCATGATAAAATTTTGAACAGACTGCAAATCTATCATGAAAGGACGAAAATTAAACGTTTTGCTCCTCCCGGCTGCGCACGGTGAGCACCGCCTCCGTGTCCAGTGCGCCCTCCATGCGGCAGTGCAGCACGGCGCGTCCGGCCTCGCCGGTGGTGGCAAGGTAGGTGCCCGCCATGCCGCCCCGCAGGGGCACCACGCTGGGGCCCAGAATTTTCAGCGGCCCCTCCACGGACAGGCAGACGGCCTCGCCGCAGTAGGGCAGCAGGTTGCCGTTCTGGTCGATGGCGCGCAGGCTGACCGCGGCGCAGTCCCATGTGGGGCCGTCGGTCAGCAGGGGATTGTGCACGGTGCATTCCAGTCGGACGCTCTGCACCGGCTCCCGCACCACGGTGCGCACGGCGCGGCCATGCCATACCGCCTCGAACCGGTACACCGGCGCGGAACTGCCCAGCACACCGATGTATTTGTAGTACATCCGCAGCAGCTCGCTCCAGCTCAGCCGCAGCGAGAGCATCCGCGCCTTGGAAAGGGGCGAAAGCGCCATGGCGTCCCGCCGCAGCTCGTTGAGGATGGCGGCGACCTGTGCGCCAGTGGCGTGATCCATGCCCTCGTACTTTTCCAGCAGGGAGCCCACAAAATCGTTGATCTCGATGGGCGGGTGGGGCAGGGCGGCAAAGCGTCCCCGGCGGTCGGGGCCAAACTCTGCCACAAAATCGTTGCCGCGGTACAGCCGCACGCTCTCGGCGTTGGTGAACACCCAGCAGGCGGCTGCTGCGCCGCCGGGCAGGTCGCCCAGCGTCATGGCAGAGGAGACCTCCAGCACGATGTCGGAGGGTGCGCGGGGCGTTTTCTGACTGGCGTAGACGGCGGCGGAAAGTTTCGGGTTGCGGAACAGGTCCATCACGCCGTGGTAAGAGATGCGGTCGCCGCTGCCAAACTCCCGGTGGGTGTTGTAGTCGGCCATGCACCAGCCAAAGCTGCCCGCCACGCCCGGCTGGGCGATGCTGTCGTTCAGCACAGCGGCGTGGTGCAGCGCCTGCACCAGACGGTGAGGTTCATCGTCAAAGGGCTTGGCGGGGAAGTTCTGGCCGCCGAATTCGCTGATGAGGTAGCCCTTGCGGGTGTCAGGGGTCACGGCGGCGCGGTTCTCGCAGCCCGCGCCGCGCCCGGCGTAGGAATAATCGTTGTAGGCGTAAACGTCCTCCAGCAGCTGGCTCTTGCGGGTGCTGCGGGTGCCCGCCGTGGGGCGGGTGGGGTCCAGCCGGTGGATGGCCTCGTTGGTACGCTTATAAAAGGCCTCGTTGTCGGGGCTGCCGCTGATGCGTGCACCCCACAAAAAGATGCTGGGATGGTTGCGGTACTGGCACACCATCTCCCGGCAGTTTTGCAGCGCCTGCGCCTGCCATACTTCATCGCCGATGTGCTGCCAGCCGGGCATTTCGGGGAATACCAGCAGACCCAGCTCGTCGCAGGCGTCCAGAAACGCCGGGCTGGGGGGCGCGTAGCAGGTGCGCACGGCGTTGCAGCCCAGTTCCTTTTTCAGCAGCTGGGCGTCCAGCCGCTGGATGCTGTCCGGCATGGCGTAGCCCTGATAGGGGTAGCTCTGGTGCCGGTCAAGGCCGCGCAGCTCCACCCGCTGTCCGTTCAGGTATAGCCCGCCTGCCACGAACTGCACGGTGCGGAAGCCGAACCGCACGGTTTTTTCGTCCAGCACCCGGTCGGGCAGACCGCCGGTGCCGGGGCGGATGAGCCGCATGGTCAGGGTGTACAGGGTGGGGTGCTCCAGGCTCCACGGGTGCACGTTGTTCAGTGTGCCGGTGATGGGCAGGGAAAGCTCGCCGCTGTACACTGCCCGGCTCCCGGCGGGGCTGCGGATCTCGGCCTGCAGCGTGCAGCCGACCGTCTCGCCCACGGTGGCGGTGTAGATGCGGAAATCGCCCTCGGCCTTTGCCTCGATGAACACGTCCCGCAGGTAGGCAGGCTCCTTGATATCCAGACTGACGGCGCGGTAGATGCCGCCGTAGGTCAGCGCATCCAGCTGCCCGCCGAAGGGCGGGATGTTCAGATCCTCCCGGCTGTCGCAGCGCACAGCCACCACGTTTTTCTGTCCCAGACGCAGCGCGCCGGTCAGGTCTACCGTAAAGGCGGTGTAGCCGCAGCCATGGTGGAACACCCGCCGCCCGTTGCAGAACACGGTGGCGTCGTGCGCCACCGCCCCGAAGGTAAGCAGCACGGTGCGGCCCAGCCACTCCTTGGGCGCAAAAAACTCCCGCCGGTAGCCGCACAGGCGCTGGTAGTCGTTTTCATTGCAATAATTATAGGGCAGAGGCTTGACCGTGTGCGGCAACCGCACCGGGGTAAGGGAAAGCTCCGGGCACTCCGGGCGCACCAGCGCCGGGTCAAAGGTGGGGGCAAACAGCCAGCCCTCGTTCCAATCGTAGTGTTCCATAGCAGGATCTCCGTCTGAGTGATATGCTTATAGAGGTATGGTATCACAAAGTTATGAACGAAAAAAGCATTCACGCCCCTTTTGTGCCGGAACAGCAGAAATTTTGTAGTGCGCGGAAGCTGCCGGTGGCAGGTTGCCCAAGAAATGCTTGGAAAAATTGTATAAAATCGCCCATAGAAATGGAGCCCCGGAACGCCAGCGGCGTTCCGGGGCTCCAAATTTATTCATACCTCAGCGGATAAAGTTGGTCATGGGGCGGGGCGGGTTCTGCGGGTGGTCGATGCCTGCGGCCTTACCGGCCTCGATGCAGCGCAGCAGCCATGCCATGTTGCGGCCCAGTTCCTGCATCACGGCGCAGCCCTCGGCGTCCTGCAGTACCTGCTCGGGGTTGGAGCCGTGCACCATGGCCCAGTAGGAGCCGTTGACCAGCGGCATGTGGAAGAACTGGGGGTATTTGACCAGCTGGTCAAGGGTGGAGGTGGTACCGGCGCGGCGGGCAGAGCAGCAGACGGCGGCGGGCTTGTAGGCCAGATACTTGCCGCCCGCGTAGGCCAGACGATCCATAAAGCTGGCCATGTTGCCCGCAGCGGAGGCGTAGTGCACCGGGCTGCCGAACACAAAGGCGTCGGCGGTTTTGGCCTTCTCAATGGCCTCGTTGACCACGCCGCCGAACACGCATCCATTGCCGCTGCGGCAGCCGCCGCAGCCGATGCAGCCGCCTACGGGCTGACCGCCGACGTGCAGGATCTCGGTCTCGATGCCCTGTGCCTTCAGCTCCCCGGCAATAAGGGAAAGGGCGGTGTAGGTGCAGCCCTTCTCGTGGGGGCTGCCGTTGATGAGCAGAACTTTCATGCTGTATACTCTCCTTTGCTGAAATGCGCCGTAAAATGCGCAATATTGCTGCTATGATTGTAGCACAAAGCCGCCCGCAGCGCAATGCGGGCTCTTGACAATCCTATGCGGTTGGGAGATAATAAAGGATACGAAAGAGTTAAAACCGGCTGCCGCGGGGACGGCAGCTACGGCAAGGAGGTAACATCATGCGCGTGATCGCAGGAGAAGCCCGGGGCCGCAGGCTGGAAGCACTGCCCGGCACCGATGTCACCCGCCCCACCCTCTCGCAGGTGAAGGAGGCGATGTTCAGCATCGTACAGTTCGACCTGCCCGGGGCCCGGGTGCTGGATCTGTATGCCGGCAGCGGCCAGCTGGGCATCGAAGCGCTCAGCCGGGGTGCGGCCCGGTGCGTCTTTCTGGACGAGAGCCGGGAGGCCGTAAGCATCGTGATGCGCAACTGCAAGGCCTGCGGCGTGTTCGACCGCAGCCGGGTGAATATCGGCGAGGCTGCGCGGTTCTTATCGGCCTGCCGGGAGCAGTTCGATCTGGTGCTGCTGGACCCGCCCTTCCGTGGCGGTACGCTGGAAAAGATTCTGCCTGCCGTGGAAAAGTGCGTTGCTCCGGGCGGCATCGTGCTGTGCGAGAGCGAAACAGGCATCGTGCTGCCCGCGCAGACGGGCAGTCTGACCCTGCAGAAACAGTATAAATACGGCAAGGTGCTGCTGTGGAAGTATACAAAGCCCATGCAGTCCGCCGCTGAGCAGGAGGGAGAAGCCTTATGAACGTGAACGAGCTTTTGGATACCATTGAGGATGCACTGGAAGAGAGCGCAAATGTGCCCCTTTCCGGCGGCAAGCGCATCGTGGATGTGGAGCAGATCCGGGATTATCTGGACGAGGTGCGGGCGGCATTGCCCGGCGAGCTGCGGCAGGCGCAGCAGATCGTGAACGACCGGGCGCAGATCGTGGACAGCGCCAACGCACAGGCACAGGCCATCGTGAAAAAGGCCGAGGAGCGCGCCCGCATTCTGGTCAGTGACGCCGAGATCGTCAAGGCCGCCCAGCAGCGCGCTTCTGAGATCACCTCCGCAGCCCAGACCGAGGCGCGCACCCTGCGCCAGACCGTGACCGACTACTGCGAGAATATGCTGCGCACCACCGAGGACACCATGGTGGAAAACGCCGCACAGGTCAAAAATATCCGTGCCAGCCTGCGCCAGAACGCCAAGAAAAACGGCTGATAACGGTCAACTTTCCACACAAATTCCACAGATTGCGGAAAACGAAGTCCCTGCGAGCAAAAATGACGGCTCACAGGGACTTTTTTTGTGGATTTTTGCGGCAAAAAGCCGCCCGAAAACCCTTGCATTCACGAACTTGATTTGCTACAATAAAGATGTGTCAGTGGGGCAAAGTGGGTAAAAGTAGGGCGCATGCCCTGAAAACGCCCCTGAAAGGGGGAACAGCGCGTGTTTTTTGGCCGTTATGATTACACTATCGACGCCAAGGGGCGGCTGAACTTCCCCGCAAAATTCCGCGACGCCATGGGCGAGAGTTTCGTGGTGCTGGAATGGGTGGACAGCTGCCTGTTCGCACTGCCCATGGAGGAAGTCCAGCGGCTGGCGGACAAGCTGGAAAGCGATGAACTGATGGACAGCTGGGCGATCTCCGGCGACCTGTTCAGCACCGCCTGTGAGGTGGCGCCGGACAAGCAGGGGCGCATCCTGCTGCCCGCAGAGCTGCGCGCCTACGCCGGGCTGGAAAAGGACGTGACCATTATCGGCAACCGCAACCATGCTGAGATCTGGGCCACCGAGGTCTGGAATGCCCGCCGCGCCGCCGTGACCAACGACCAGCGCGCCGAGCGGCTGCGCAAGCTGCACCTCTGATGCAAAAAAACTAAACCGAGAAAGGAGGCCGTGCCAATGGCCTTTGAAGAACAGCAGCCCTTTGACCCGGCCTCGTTTGAGCATATCCCCGTTTTGCTGAACGAGTGCCTGACGGGGCTTGCCATTGATCCGGCGGGCATCTATCTGGACGGCACCGCCGGCGGCGCGGGACATTCCCGCCAGATCGCCCTGCGGCTGGATGCCGCCAAGGGCGGCAGGCTCATCTCGCTGGATCAGGACCCGGACGCGGTGCAGACCGCGCGCTCCCGCCTTGCCGGGCTGCCTGCTACCGTGGTACAGATCAATTTCCGTTATGCGGGACAGGCGCTGGAACAGCTGGGCATTGAAAAAATCAACGGCGCACTGCTGGATCTTGGCGTTTCCAGCCATCAGCTGGACGATGCCGCCCGGGGCTTTTCCTACCGGGCAGATGCGCCGCTGGATATGCGCATGAGCCAGCAGGGCGAGACCGCCGCAGACCTTGTGAACACCGAAAGCCGCGAGGAACTGGCCCGCATCCTGCGGGATTACGGCGAGGAACCCTATGCGTGGCAGATCGCAGGAAAGATCGTGGAGGCGCGGGAAACTGCTCCCATCCTGACCACCCTGCAGTTGGCAGATATCGTAGCAAGCGCCATGCCCCCGGCAGAGCGCCGCAAGAACAAGAACCCCTCCCGCCGCACCTTTCAGGCACTGCGCATTGCAGTGAACCACGAGTTGGATGCGCTGGAGGAGGGCTTGGATACCATTTTCGATCACCTTGCACCGGGCGGCCGGTTGTGCGTGATCACCTTCCATTCTCTGGAGGACCGGCTGGTCAAGAACAAATTCCGCCGCTGGTCCACAGCCTGTACCTGCCCGCCGGAGTTTCCGGTGTGTGTATGCGGCGGCAAGGCAAAGGCAAAGCTTATCACCCGCAAACCCATTGAAGCTGATACGCAGGAGCTGGAGGAGAACCGGCGCAGCCGTTCCGCCCACCTGCGTGTGCTGGAAAAATGCTGAGATGCCGGAAGCACCGGCATTGTGAGGAGGAGAGAAACCATGGGTCAGCCAGCATATGATCGTAATGCGGTGCGCCGCCGCAGGGCACCGCAGCCGCAGCGCAAAGCAAACCTGCGGGTAGCAAAGGGCGGCAAGCGGCGGTTGAACCCGCTGCAGGCCGCCGTACATAACGCCATGAATCTGGTGGCGGCAGCACTGCTGGTGGGCTTTGCCATCAGTCTGCTGTGGAGCGAGGCACAGCTGGTGGAGCTGAACGACCAGATCCAAGCCACTAAGGCGCAGCTGGTCAGCGAGCAGAGCCAGTATACCTACTACAACAGCACCCTGAACAGCAAGACCAACATTGCCAGCGTGGAGGAGACCGCAGGGCGGCTGGGTCTGATGAAAGTAGACCCCAGCCAGATCACCTACATCCGCCTGGGCGAAAGCGGCGCACTGGTGCGCCGGGAGTCCACCGTGCGGCAATGGACCGACTTTTTGTACACCGGCGCGGTGAACATTCTGGGCACCGTGAGATAAACGAAGAAAGCGTGCGGCAGCGCACGCTTTTTTCGGTTTATGGACACCGCAGTCTGAATAAATAACAGCGCAGGGCGCGCGGAATGCAGTGCACGCCCCGCAGGAGAGAACCAATGCAAGAACCTTTCCGTAACAAAAAAAACAGGGGCTACCGCCTGCGTCCGGCCTCCGGCCGGGATCGGCTGGACAGCCGGGTGCGGCGGCTTTGCAGCCGTCTGGGCATCCTTGCGGTGGTGGTGGCGGCCGCCATCGTCATCCGCAGCCTGTATAATATCCAGATCATCCACGGGGCAGAGTACCGCCAGTACGCCGCCCAGCAGCAGCTGCTGGATACCACCATCAAGGCCACCCGGGGCGAGATCTACGATGCCTCCGGCATCACCCTTGCCTCCACCAGCGTGGTGTGGACCATCTGGGCAGACCCCAGTTACAGCAGCATCCTTTATACCAGCAAGACCAACGATGACGACACTGTGACCAAAACGCTGGACCCCGCCATGTGCGCCGAGGTGAGCCGGGAGCTGACGTTGCGTCTGCTCTCCGGGGACGGCGAGAGCTTGGACAGCGTGGACACCTCCTCGGCAGAGTACCAGCAACAGTACCAGACCGTTTACGATGCACTTTCCCGGCTGGATTCTGCCTACGTCACCCTTGCCACCAAGGTGAACAACGCGGTGAAGCTTTCCATTGAAAAGTACGTCACCAGCTTCAACAAGACGCACAAAAAGGACACCGATACCTCCCGCAAGGGGCGCATCTCGGTGTCCTCGGAAAAAAGCTTCCAGCGCAACTACCCCTACGGTGCGTTTGCCGCAGCGGTGCTGGGCTTTACGGACGCGGACGGCGTCGGCACCTACGGACTGGAAAAATCCTACCAGTCCACCTTGGCCGGTGTGGATGGCCGCACCATCACCCAGCGCAACGCGGTGGGCAACGCCATTGCAGACGCCAACGCCACCACCTTTGCCGCCAAGGACGGCTCCAATCTGGTGCTGTCGCTGGATGTGAACGTGCAGGAGATCGCGGAGCGGTACCTGAACGAAGCCATTGCAGCTAATACGGTGGAAAACCGCGGCTGCGCCATTGTGATGGACGTCAAGACCGGTGCCATCCTTGCCATGGCCTCCAAACCGGACTTTGACCCCAACGACCCGCTGAACTTCACTGCCAACGAGGCCTACCTCAACGAGCTGGTGCACGCAGAGCCGGAACTTTACGGCATCTATAAAAAGGATGCCGACGGCAACTACATCACCGATGAGCTGGGCAACAAGATTCTGGACGAGGAAGCGGACTATTCCGGCTACTACCGGGATATCCTGTGGAAAAACAAGACCATCACGGAGCTGTACTACCCGGGCTCTGTGTTCAAGGTCATCACCTCTGCCATGGGCATCGACTCCGGCGTGGCGACCATGAACACCACCTTTACCTGCTCTGGCGCTTACGGCGTAGCCAAGGAGACCTACCACTGCGCAGGGCGCAAGGCGCACGGCCTGCTCAACATGGCCGAGGCACTGCGCAAGAGCTGCAACATCTACTACATCCAGCTGGGGCAGCGCGTTGGCTCGCAGCAGTTCTATAACTACTTCGATGCCTTCGGCTTTACCGCCCGAACCGGGGTGGACCTGCCCAGCGAGACCAACTTTATGCAGTACTACCGCGCCGACCAGCTGGGCGAGGTGCAGCTGGCCTCCTCCTCCTTCGGTCAGGCCATGGCCATCACCCCGCTGCAGATGTGCACCGCCATTGCGGCCACCGTCAACGGCGGGTATCTGGTCACCCCCCATGTGGTGGATAAGATCACCGATGCCAACGGCAACGTCATTCAGGAGATCGGTGCAAACGTGCGCCGTCAGGTCATCAGCCAGAGCGCCAGCGAGGTCATCCGGGAGATGATGGAGTACGAGGTGGGCAACGGCACCGGCGGCGGCAAAAACGCCTATGTGTCCGGTTACCGCATCGGCGGCAAGTCCGGCACTTCCGAGCAGCTGAATATGCACCGCCGCGCCGACGGCGACTATAAAAAGGTGGCCTCCTTCGTGGCGGTGCTGCCCGCCAACGACCCGGAAATTCTGGTCTACGTCATGCTGGACGACCCCAACAACGCCCGGACGGACTATTCCTCCATCCTTGCAGCCCCTGTGGCGGGCAATATCATCAGCGAGGTAGCCCCTTATCTTGGCATCGCCACCGACGGCGAGGACCGCAGCGGTACCATCGTTACCGTGCCGAACCTTGTGGGTACCGAGTGGAGCAATGCGCAGGTGCAGCTGAACATTCAGGGCCTGAAGCATCAGCTGCAGGAGAGCCAGAGCAGCCAGTCCGCTGCCCCGGTCACCTACCAGTACCCCCACGCGGGGAGCAAGGTGCCCTACGGCACCACCATCTACCTGTATACCGATACCTACGAGGGCAGCCACACCGAGGTGCCGGATGTGACCGGCAAGAGCCCGGACTTTGCCCGCCAGATGCTGAGCGCCGCCGGGCTGAATTGCGTGGTGGAGGGCAGCGGCACGGTGCAGGCGCAAAGCGACGAGCCCGGCTCCAGCGTACAGCGCGGCACCATCATCACCCTGACCTGTGGGTAAAAACAATTTTATAGCGCGTTTTCCGATGATGCTCCATTCGTGAAAATGCGATTCCGGGCAGACCGCAGTCTGCCCGGAATCGCCCAACTTATAAGCTTATTTCCGCTGGGAATGGCCAGAGCAGCGCGGAGGCCATTTCCAATCGTCATACGCCGAAAAGGCCGCTGTACAAAATACGGTGCGGCGGTTTCCTGCAATAGATAGAATGAGAGGGGATAGAACAATGGAAAAGATCCATGCAAGCAAGCTTCTGGCAGGGCTGGTGCCTGCCGGAAAACTGACCAGTGACCCGGAGGTGGAACTGGTCACCACCGACAGCCGTGAGGTAAAGCCCGGCTGCATTTTTGTGGCCTTCCCCGGCGAGCGGTTCGACGGCCATGATTTCGCCGCCCGTGCGCTGGAGCAGGGCGCGGAGTATGTGGTGGTCAACCACCCGGTGCCCGGTGTGCCGGAAGAAAAGGCCATCCTTTGCCCGGACAGCTACCACGCCATGATGGTGATGGGCGCAAACTACCGCAGCCAGTACCACCCCAAGATGGTGGGCGTGACCGGCAGCGTGGGCAAGACCACCACCAAGCAGATGACCTACGCCGCCCTGAGCGGCTTTGGCGAGACCATCAAGACCGAGGGCAACCAGAACAATGAACTGGGGATGCCCCGCACCCTGATGCGGCTGGAAAGCAGCACCGAGTACGCGGTCATCGAGATGGGCATGAGCCACGCCGGTGAAATTGACCGTCTGGTGCGGGCAGCACGGCCGGATGTGGGCATCATCACCTGCATCGGCGTGTCTCACATCGGCAATCTGGGCAGTCAGGAGAACATCTGCAAGGCAAAGCTGGAGATCTGCAACGGTCTGCCGGAGGGCGCACCGCTGGTACTGAACTACGACGACCCCTTCCTGCGCAAGGCAGTGCTCCCCGCCCATGTGCGCCCGGTGTGGTTCAGCCTGAGCGATGAAAACGCAGACGTCTGCGCCCTGTCCATCCGGCAGGAGACTGACGGCATGAGTTTTGTGCTGGAGGATCAGGAGCACGGCACCTTTGTGGTGAATATCCCCGCCATGGGACGCCACAATGTGGCGAACGCCTTGGCTGCCTACTGCGCCGCTACCCGTCTGGGCTGCGACGCCAAGAGGGTCATCCGGGGCCTTTCCAACTTTGAGCAGACCGGCCGCCGCCAGAAGGTGGTGGACAGCGAGGGCGTGACCGTCATCGAGGACTGCTACAACGCAAACCCGGACAGCATGAAGGCCGCGCTGGCGATGTTCAAGGATTTCCCCTGCAAGCGCCGCTTTGCCCTGCTGGGCGATATGCTGGAGCTGGGCGAACTGAGCCGCGAAGCACATGAGGAGCTGGGACGTCTTGCCGCCGAGAGCGGGCTGTATTGCCTGATCACCTACGGCGAGCAGGCCAAGCGCACCGCCGTGGTGGCTGCCGCCAAGGGGGTAGAGACCCTGCACGCAGAAAATTACCGCGAGGCCGCCGATGCCCTGCTGGACCGGGTGCAGCCCGGCGATGCTGTTCTGGTAAAGGCCAGCCACGGCATGGCACTGGAAAAAGTGCTGGATATCTTCTACGAAGAGCATAAAGAAGCGGAAGTATAACTATTTGGCGAAATGGAGTGTCTGAGTTATGGAGCGTTTCGCCTTGGCAGCGGCGGTGGTGCTGGGCTTTGCCCTTACGGCAGCCCTGTGCAGCCTGTTTGTGCCGCTGCGGCGGGTGCTGGAACGCCGCGAACAAAACCAGCAGCCGGTACAGTCTGAGCAGCCCCGGCCTGCACCCCTGCGCGCCCCGCTGTGGGGTGGGCTGTGTGCGGCGGCGGGCACGGTGGCTGCGGTGGGCGTGGGCTGGCTTGCCGCCTGCGTAGGCCAGCCGGAGCTGCTGGGCAGCGAGGGCCGGTTGATGACACGGCTGCTCACGGCACTGGCCGGAAGCCTTGCCTTTGGGGCAGTGGGTCTTGCAGAGGACCTTGCCCGGATGCGCAGCCCGGCGGCGCTGGGGCTGCGGCGGGACGTGCGGCTTTTGCTGGAAGCACTGGCCGCGGCATTCGTTCTTTTGCTGCTGCAGGCAGCGGGCTGTCTGCCCCGGGGACTGGACGTGCCTGGGGCGGGGTATGTGCTGCTGGGCAGCGCCGTGCCCTTTTTGTGGGCGGTGCTCATGGTGGCGCTGGCTGAGTGTGCCCGCATCGCCGAGCGGGACGAGGGTACGGTGTGCGGCGCGGCCTTTGTGGCTATGCTGGCGCTGATGATGGCAGAGGCCGGTCTGGGCGTGCCCGGGCTGGCGGTGCTGCCCGCCGCGCTTGCCGGGGCACTGGTGGCACTGCTGCTGTGGGCGTTCCCCCCGGCAAGGCTGGGGGTGGGCTGCTGCGGCAGCCTGCTGGCGGCGGGTGCCATCGGCTGCATCCCGCTCAGTCTGGATATGACCAGCCTGACCGTGCCGCTGGCGCTGCCCTTCTGGGCGGCGGGCGGTCTTTGGGCAGCGCAGCTGCTGGGTGCAAAACGCACCGGCAAGCCCTTGCGCTGCTGGGTAAAAAAGCATAAAATGAGCCCGGAGACGGTGTTTCTGTGCAGCTTTGCGCTGAGCGCTGTCGGCTATGTACTGGCGCTGGCGCTGCTGCGCTGGTGCTGACCGGGCACAGAGAGGGAAGGGAGCGCAGATGGCGACTAACCGCAAAAAACACAGAGCGCCGGTGCCGGTGTTCCAGCGAGACCCGGGCCCGTGGTCCCGGCTGCTGATCGACTGGCTGGCCACGCTGGCCGTTATTATGATCTTTGGGCTGGTGATGCTGTTCAGCGCCAGCTACACCACCGGTTACCTGCGCATGGGCGACAGCTTCCACTACATCAAGCAGCAGGCGCTGTGCATGATACTGGGGCTGGGCTGTATGTTCCTGATAAGCTATGTGGATCACCGTTTTCTGCGCAAGATGGTGGTGCCGGGGTACTTCATCGTGCTGGCCATGCTGGCCGTCACCCTGACCATGGCACCCCTGAACGGCTGCCGCCGCTGGATCCGCTTTGCAGGCCTTACGCTGCAATCCTCGGAAGTGGCAAAGTTTGAGATGATCCTGTTCAGTTCCCATCTTGCAGCCAAGGCACCGCAGGTGGAGCGGCTGGACCCGGAGCGCCGCATCCTGCTTACCCCCCGGGAGTGGCTGCGGGTGCGGGTATGGAAGCAGCTGGTGGTGCCGGTGCTGCCCCTTATACCGGTGGTCATCCTGCTGGCGATGGAGCCGCACATGTCCGGCATCGTGCTGACGGTGGCGGTGGTGGGCACCATCCTGCTGCTGTCCGGCAGCGGCGGTGTGCTGACATGGGCGGGTGCCATCACGGCGGGCGCCCTGCTGGAGACCCTGCTCTCCCATGTGGACTCTATCCCCTACCTGCAAAAGCGTCTGGACGGCTGGACGCAGGATCTGAGCCAGATGACCGACCAGACCGTGCAGAGCCTTTATGCTATCGGCTCCGGCGGACTGAAGGGGCTGGGGCTGGGCAACAGCGTGGAAAAGCAGCTCTGGCTGCCGGAAAGCACCAACGACTTCATTTTCAGCGTGGTGTGCGAGGAACTGGGCTTCATTGGTGCGGTGCTCATCATCGTGCTGTTCGTGCTGTTCATCGTGCAGGGGCTGCTCATCGCCTATAAAGCGGAAAATCTGTACTGCACCATGGTAGGCATCGGCATCATGGCGCAGATCGCGTGGCAGGTGTTCTGCAACATCGCCGTGGTCACCAATACCCTGCCCAACACCGGCATCAGCCTGCCCTTCTTCTCCTCCGGCGGTACCAGCCTGATCCTGCTGCTGGCAGAGATGGGCGTAATGGTGAACATTGGCCGCAACGGCGAGCGGGCGGCGCAGCAGCGGGAGCAGATGCGTGCCCAGCGGGAGGCCGCCCGCGCCGAGCGGGAAGCAGAACTTGCACGCAAGACCATTGATCTGGCCTCTGCCCGCGCAGCCCGTACAGAACAGTAAAACAAACCGCAAGCCCGCCCGGCCGCAGGCCGGGCGTTTATAAGGAGGAATCACCATGCGTGTTCTCATCGCAGCCGGCGGCACTGCCGGACATATCAACCCCGCACTGGCTATTGCCGGTGCTTTGAAAAAAGCCGACCCTACCGCCGAGATCCACTTTGCAGGCCGTAAGGAGGGCATGGAGTACCGTTTGGTCACACAGGCGGGCTACCCCTTCCACCACATCGAGATCACCGGTTTTCAGCGCAAGCTCAGCCTGCACAACATCAAGCGCAACATCATTACCCTGTGGAATCTGGCGCTTTCCGGCCCCAAGGCCAAGGCCATGATGAAGGAAGTAAAGCCGGATCTCGTCATCGGCTGCGGCGGTTATGTGTCCGGCCCGGTGGTGCGCTGCGCCGCCAAAATGGGCATCCACACCGCCCTGCACGAGCAGAATGCCTTCCCCGGTGTGACCAACAAGCTGCTGGCCCCGGATGTGGATATCGTGTTTGCCGCCGTGCCCGCCGCCGTGGAAAAGCTGGGTGCACCGGACAAGACCCTTGTGGTAGGCAACCCCGTGCGGCCGGAGGTGTTTGTACAGGCCGCCAACCGCGAGGCCATCCGCGCACAGCTGGGTGCGGGCGACCGCACGGTCATCCTGTCCTTCGGCGGCAGCTTGGGCGCACGCCGGGTCAACGAGGTGGTGGCAGACCTGTGCGCCTGGGAACAGCACGAGCACAAGCCGGTGCTGCACCTGCACGCCACCGGCCAGTACGGCGTGCAGCTGTTTGAGCAGCTGCAAAAGCAGAAGGATTTTGCCCCCGGCGACAGCCTTGTGGTAAAGGAATACATCAACAATATGCCGGAGCTGCTGGCTGCGGCAGACCTCGTTATCAGCCGCGCCGGTGCGCTGACGCTGGCCGAACTGGAGGCTGTGGGACGCGCCGCTGTGCTGATCCCCAGCCCCAACGTGGCGGAGAACCACCAGTACTACAACGCCATGGAACTGCAGAAGGCCGGGGCGGCTGTGGTCATTGAAGAAAAAGACCTGACCGGTGAAAAGCTGGTGCAGACTGTTTCTGCCATGCTGGCACAGCCCGGCAAGCTGGCCGAGATGGGCAAAAACGCCTGCAGCCTGTCTGTGGACGACAGTCTGGACCGCATCACTGCGGCGCTGCTCAAGCTGGTAAAGACCCCGTGATGCAGCTCCGGAATAAACAGGAAAGAAGGTGCGAATGATGCAGCAGAACCGTGACCGCAACGGCAGACCCCGGAACCCGAGACCCTATGACCTGGACCGGGATGTGGCGCGCACCTCTGCGCCTTCGCAGGATCATACGCCCCGGAGCACCGGCAGCAGCCGCTACGGCTACAACGGCGAGCCGCTCAGCCGTCCGCCCTCCCGCAGCGCCAACGGCAGTGTGCGCTCCTCCCGGGCAGATAACAGCATCCAGTTCCCCACCCAAACCCAATCTCAGCCCCGCCGCCCGGCGCAGGGGCAGGGGAGCAATACCACCCAGTACCCCGCCGGTAACCGCCCGGCGGGCAGCAGACCCCAAAACGCGAAGTCCGGCGGCAAACAGCGCCGCCCGGCAAACAATGCCCGCAGCGGGCAGAGCAGCCGGAAAAACCAGAACGCGCAAAACCGCCCGAACCGGCAGCACCCGGCGGGCAACGGTCAGCGCCTGCGCCCGGCGCAGGACGCCCCGCAGCAAAGCCCTGCCCGGCGGGAAATGCGCAAAAAGCGCAAGGTGACCCGCGCCACGCTGCGCCGCCGACGGATACTACGCCGTCTGACCGCCTTTGCCATGCTGCTGTGCGTCATTGGCGCGGGCATCTACCTGACTATGACCATGCTGTTCCGCATCAACTCCATTCAGGTGCAGACCCCGGACGGCAAGCAGGTGACCGAAATCGCTGGCTACTCCGCAGACAGCATTTTGCAGCAGATGGGCGTGCAGCTGGAGGAAAACATCTTCAGCTTTGAGCCCGGCGAAAAGGCCGCGGTGCTGGAGCAGAACTTCCCGCTGCTGGGCTCCATCAAGGTGATCCGGGACTACCCCAACACCGTGGTGGTGCAGGTGACCGAGGCCGTGCCCGCCTACGCGGTGCAAAACGGCAATAAATGGCTTGTGATCTCGGACAAATGGAAGATTCTGTCCGAGGAAAGCACCCAGCCCGAGGGGCTTTGCACCCTGTACGGCGGCAAGCTGCAGGACACCACCCCGGGACAGGGCTTCTGGTTCGTGGACGATGCGGACGCGGCAAGCGCTTCTGGCTCCGAAGCAGCCGGGAGCGAAAGTGCGGTGAGCACCGAGAACGACCGTATGGAAGCGCTGCGCACACTGCGCAGCAAGCTGGAGGAATACGGCCTGTCGCAGGACGTGACACGGCTGGAAGTGGCAGACACCGAGCAGCTCGCATTTTTGTATCAGGATCGCATCAGCGTGCTGCTGGGCACGCTGAACGATCTGGATTATAAGCTGGACCGCGCCCGCTATGTACTGACCAACGCCGACGGCAAGGGCTGCGGCCCCACCGACACCGGGCGGCTGGATTTCAGCCATACCAGCGCCAGCAGCACACGCAAGATCTATTTTGCACAGGGCGAGCCCACCCTGCCCTCCGGCTATGTGGTGCCGCCCAAGGCTGAGGAACCCGCCCCGGCAGAGGACACCGCCGACAGCACCGACAGTGCAGAAAGCACGGATACTGCCGACACCACCGAACCGGCGGCTGACGCGGACACCGAGCAGCTGCCCCTGACCCACCCTGACCGCATGACGGCCAACGAAGAAGAAAACCCCATGTAAAGAAGCTCTTTGGAGGAGACTGTATGAAGCTGGAACAACTGATGGAAGGCGTGCCCTTTACCCTTGTGCAGGGCAGTCTGGATACTGAGATCGCGGATATCATCTACGACAGCCGCAAGGCTGCCCCGGGGCTTTTGTTCGTGTGTATCGTGGGCACCCAACGGGACAGCCACGCGTTTGCCGCTGACTGCGCCGCCAAGGGGGTCAGCGCGCTGGTCATCCAGCACGACATCGACCTTTCTACCCTGCCCGGGGTGACCGTGGTCAAGGTGGAGAGCAGCCGCTATGCCATGGCGCTGATGAGCGCCAACCTCTTCGGCAACCCTGCCCGCCAGATGACCATGATCGGCGTCACCGGCACCAAGGGCAAGACCACCACCACCCACATGATCAAAAGCGTGCTGGAGGCCGCAGGCCGCAAGGTGGGCATGATCGGCACCAACGGCATCTACTATATGGGACGCCACAAGGACACCGCCAACACCACCCCGGAAAGCTACGAGCTGCAAAAGACCTTCCGGGAGTTTCTGGATGCCGGCTGCGATACCGCGCTGATGGAAGTATCCAGTCAGGGCCTGATGATGGACCGCGTGGCGGGCGTGCACTACGATGTGGGTGTGTTCACCAACCTTTCGCCGGATCACATCGGCCCCGGTGAGCACAAGACCTTTGAGGAGTACCGCAGCTGGAAGGGACAGCTGTTCAAGCGTTGCGATGTGGGCGTGGTGAACATTGACGACGAGAACACCGCCGCCCTGCTGGAAGGCCATACCTGCAAGCTGGTCACCTATGGCCGCGATGAAAAGGCCGACTACCGCGAGACCGGCTACGAGCTGCTGCGCACCCACGATTTTCTGGGCGTTGCCTTCCACGTTACCGGCAAGGACGAGATGGACGTCAAGGTGAATATGCCCGGCGAATTCAGCGTGTACAACGCGCTGGCAGCGCTGGCCGTGGGCAAGGTGCTGGGTCTGCCGGATGCCGCCATCCACGACGGTCTGGGCAAGTGCGTGGTGAAGGGCCGTGTGGAGCTGGTGCCCATCAGCAAAAAGTTCACCATCCTGCTGGACTATGCCCACAACGAGGTATCCACCGAGAGCCTGCTTACCACCCTGCGCGCCTACAAGCCCCACCGTCTGGTGGTGGTGTTTGGCTGCGGCGGCAACCGCTCCAAGCTGCGCCGCTACGGCATGGGCGAGATCTGCGCCAAGATGGCCGATTTCTCCATCCTCACCGAGGACAACAACCGCTTTGAAAAGGTAGAGGACATTATTGCGGATATCCGCGAAGGCATGAACAAGGGCAACCCGGACGCAAAGTTCGTGGAGATCCCCGACCGTCTGGACGCGCTGCACTACGCAGTGGATCACGCACAGGAGGGCGACCTGATCGCCGTCATCGGCAAGGGACACGAGACCTACCGCGACCGCGAGGGCGTCAAGACCCCCTTCCTTGAGCGGGAACTGCTGGAAGAATACGCCCAGCAGATCGGACTGGAATAAGAAGTATTATTATTGCGGGAAAGGCCGCTGCACAAAGTACTGTGCAGCGGCCTTTTTGCGCCCTGCGGGTGCCCCTATATAAAAAGGAAGCAAACTGTGACAGAAATGTAAAAGATAAAAATATTTAACTAAAACCATTGACTTATCCGACGGTTTGGCTATAATGGTCGTGTTCGATACCTCACAAATTTTAGGTAAATAATCAATACAATCATACAACATAAAGGAGAATACTACCATGACTTTCGAGGAAATGAAGAAGATCGTTGTCGATACCCTGAGCTGCGATGAGGACAAGGTGACCATGGAGGCCAGCCTGACCGAGGATCTGGAGGCCGACAGCCTAGACGCTGTGGAGCTGAACATGGCACTGGAAGAGGCCTGCGGCGTGTCCATCCCCGATGAGGAGCTGGCAACCCTCAAGACCGTGGGCGATATCTTCAACTACATCAATGCCCATGTCTGAGGCTGACCGAGGCGAAACGCGATGAACAGTATCAAAGACCTGCTGCCGGGCAGCATGCGGGAGCGCACCTTCCAGCTGAAGGCCCGGCGGGATGCGGGTGCCGTGTGGAACGACCCGCAGTTCGTGGAATGCAAAAAGTGCGGACGCCGCGCCACCCGCCAGATCTGGAACAAGGCGCAGTATGTCTGCCCCAACTGCGGGGTGCACCTGCCCATCGGCGGGTACTACCGCCTGAGCCTCGTCCTTGACAAGGGCAGCTTCCGGGAATTGGACGCCGACCTTGCACCGCAGGATGTGCTGCAGTTTCCCGGTTACCCGGAAAAGCTGGAAGCGCAGACCGGCAAGACCGGCCTGAAGGAGGCTGTCATCACCGCCACGGGGCGCATTGAGGGCACCCCGGTGGTGGCTGCAGTGCTGGACAGCCGGTTCTTTATGGGCAGCATGAGCACCACCGTGGGCGAAAAGATCACCCGCGCCGTGGAGCACGCCACCGCAAAGCACCTGCCGCTGATCATCTTCTCGGCCAGTGGCGGCGCCCGGATGCAGGAGGGCATTTTCAGCCTGATGCAGATGGCCAAGACCTCTGCCGCCATCGAGCGGTTCTCCGCCCGGGGCGGGCTGTACATCAGCGTGCTGACCCACCCCACCACCGGCGGCGTGACCGCAAGCTTTGCCAGCCTTGGCGATATTATGCTGGCCGAGCCCGGGGCGCTGATCGGCTTTGCGGGCCCCCGGGTCATTGAGCAGACCATCGGCGAAAAGCTGCCCGCAGGCTTCCAGCGCAGCGAGTTCCAGTACAAGCACGGCTTTGTGGACAAGGTAGTGCCCCGTACCGAAATGCGCGAAACACTGGCGCAGCTGCTGCGTCTGCACGCCTGAGGAGGAAGCGCCTTATGATCAAGGACATCTTACAACAGCTCGCACCGCTGGATGAAAAGATCGCCGCCCTGCGCGGCGACCCGGCGGACGAGAACATGACCGATATCACCAACCACGCTGCCGAGCTGGCAGAGCTTTCCGCACAGGAGGACGCTTTGCTGTCCGGCTGTGGGGCGCTGACCGCAGAGGACAGGGTCTTTCTGGCACGCCACCCGGAGCGCCCCCACATCGATGAGATCGTGGATGCACTGTTCACCGACTTCTTTGAGCAGTGCGGCGACCGCCAGTGCAAGGAAGATGCCGCCATTCTGGGCGGTGTGGCGCTGTTCCACGGCCAGCCGGTCACGGTCATCGGCCACCGCAAGGGCAGCACGCTGGAAGAAAACCTGCGCTGCAACTTCGGTATGCCCGGGCCGGAGGGCTACCGCAAGGCCCTGCGCCTGATGAAGCAGGCGGAAAAATTTGACCGTCCCATCATCACCTTCATCGACACCCCGGGCGCATACCCCGGCAAGGACGCCGAGGAGCGCGGACAGGGCGAAGCCATTGCCCGCAACCTGATGGAGATGAGCGGCCTGACCGTGCCGGTGATCGCAGTGGTCACCGGCGAGGGCTCTTCCGGCGGCGCGCTGGCGCTGGGTGTGGCAAACCGCATCCTGATGCTGGAAAACGCCGTCTATTCGGTGCTGAGCCCCGAAGGCTTTGCCAGCATCCTGTGGAAGGATTCCTCCCGCAGCGGCGAAGCCTGCGAGATCATGAAGCTGACCGCACAGGATCTGTACAAGGACGGCATCGTGGAGGAGATCATCCCGGAGCCGGTGGGCGGCGCACAGCGCGCCCACGGGGTACTGTTCGGCAATCTGGACGAGGCACTGCAGCGTCAGCTGCGCAGCCTTGCCCGCATGAACGGCCGTCAGCTGGCCGAGCAGCGCTACCAGAAATTCCGTCAGATCGGAGAAATGAGGAAAGCATGAAGGGTTTGCGTCTGATCGCCACCGGCGGGGCTTTGCCCGGCCGCACGGTCACCAACGAAGAGTTGAGCCGCACCGTGGATACCAGCGACGAGTGGATCACCACCCGCACCGGCATCCGCACCCGGCACTACTGCACCGAGGGCGAAAACGCCGCCACACTGGCCATTGCTGCCGCAAAGCAGGCGCTGCAGCGCAGCGGTCTTGCTCCGGCAGACATTGCCTGCTGCGTCTGCGCCACCCTTTCCGCACCGGACGCCACCCCAAGCGTGGCCTGTCAGGTGCAGGCGGCGCTGGCACTGCCGGAAAACCGCCCCGCACTGGATGTAAACGCCGCCTGCTCCGGCTTTTTGTACGGCACGGCGGTGGCGCGCGGCCTGCTGGCTACGCTGGGCGGGCGGTACGCGCTGGTCATCGGCACGGAAGCACTTTCCCGTCTGATGGACCCCGCCGACCGCTCCACCTGTGTGCTGTTTGGCGATGGTGCCGGTGCGGCAGTGTTTGAACTGACCGACACCTCCGCGCCCTTTGCCATCACGCTGGGTGCCCGGGGCGATGCCGCCATCCATGCCGGCGGCCCCAGCCGCGCAGGCTCGGCACCCATCAGCATGGACGGCAGGGCAGTGTTCCGCTTTGCGGTGGATGCCCTGCCCAAATGCCTGCACACCGTGCTGGACGAGACCGGCCTTACGCTGGACAATCTGGACTGGGTGGTCTGCCATCAGGCCAACAGCCGCATCATCGACCACTGCGTCAAGGCGCTGCACGCCGACGGTGCAAAGTTCTACAAAAACATGGACCGCCACGGCAACACCAGTGCTGCCAGCATCCCGGTGGCGCTGAACGAGCTGGCTGAAAGCGGCCAGCTGCTCCCCGGGCAGACCCTTGCCTGCATCGGCTTCGGCGGCGGCCTGACATGGGGCGGCATGATCGTGGAATATAAAGGATAAAGACCATGAAACTTTTAAACGAGATCCTGGGGACGAAATACCCCATCATTCAGGGCGGCATGGCAAACATTGCCACTGGCGAGTTTGCCGCCGCCTGCTCCAACGCCGGTGCACTGGGCATCATCGGTGCGGGCGGCATGAATGCCGATACCCTGCGCCAGAACATCCGCCGCTGCCGGGAGCTGACCGACAAGCCCTTTGGTGTAAACATCATGCTCATGCACCCGCAGGCAGATGAGTTTGCCCAGATCGTGGTGGAGGAAAAGGTCGCCGTGGTCACCACCGGCGCAGGCAACCCTGGAAAGTACGTTCCCATGTGGAAAGCTGCCGGTATCAAGGTGATTCCGGTGGTGGCTGCTGCCGTGCTGGCACGGCATTTGGAGCCGCTGGGCATTGACGCCGTCATTGCCGAGGGCACCGAGAGCGGCGGCCATGTGGGCGAGATGACCACCATGGCGCTGGTGCCGCAGGTAGTGGATGCGGTCAGCGTGCCGGTCATCGCCGCAGGCGGCATTGCCGATGGCCGTCAGCTGGCGGCTGCGCTGGCACTGGGCGCCTGCGGTGTGCAGGTGGGCACCTGCCTGCTGGCAAGCGAGGAGTGCCCCATTCACCCCAACTACAAGGCCGCGCTGCTCAAAGCCGGGGACAGTGACACCATCGTCACCGGACGCACCGTGGGTGCACCGGTGCGTGTGCTGAAAAACCGCATGAGCCGGGAGTATGTCCGTCAGGAAAAGGCGGGCGCCGATAAGATGGAACTGGAAAAATACACGCTGGGCAGCCTGCGCCGTGCCGTCTTTGAGGGCGACACGGTAAGCGGCAGCCTGATGGCCGGTCAGGTAGCCGGAATGCTGCACGAGGTGCGCCCCGTGGCGGACATCCTTGCAGACCTGTGGCAGGGCGGGAGGCAGCGCATCGCCGCGCTGAACACCGAATGCTGACCCTTGGCGGCAAGCCCCTGCAAGTACCCATTTTGCAGGGCGGCATGGGCGTAGGCGTCTCGCTGGGCGGGCTGGCCGGTGCGGTAGCAGCCTGCGGCGGCATGGGGTGCATCTCCACCGCCGATGCAGGCTACCGCGAGCCGGATTTTGCCCGTGACCCAGTGGCAGCCAACCACCGCGCCCTGACCGCAGAGATTCAAAAAGCCAAGGCCATCGCCGGGGGTATGGGTCTGGTGGCCATCAACGCCATGGTAGCCACCCGGGACTATGTCGAGGCTATCCGCACCGCCGTGGCGGCGGGGGTGGATGCCGTGGTCTCCGGTGCGGGTCTGCCGCTGGAGCTGCCGGGCATTGTGGGCACCAAAGAGGTAGCCATTGCGCCCATCGTATCCAGCGCCCGGGCGGCAAAGCTCATCCTGCGCCGCTGGGCAAAGGGCTTTGACCGTACCGCCGATTTTGTGGTCATCGAGGGCTGCAAGGCGGGCGGGCATCTCGGCTTTGCCGAGGAGGACCTGCTGGCCGACCGCTGCCAGACTTTGGACGAGATTCTGCCCGGGGTGCTGGCCGAGGTAAAGCCTTACGAGGAACAATACGGCCACGCCATCCCGGTATTTGTGGCGGGCGGCGTGTACACCGGTGCCGACATGGCACACTTTACAAAGCTTGGCGCTGCGGGTGTGCAGCTTGCTACCCGCTTTATCCCCACCTACGAGTGCGACGCTTCCCAGACCTACAAGGACGTGCTGCTGGCGGCAAAGCCGGAGGATGTGCGCATCATCCACAGCCCGGTGGGAATGCCCGGTCGTGCGCTGAACACCCCGCTGGTGCAGGCGCTGGCTGAGGGCAAACGCTTCCCGCCCAAGCACTGCGCCCGGTGTCTCAAGACCTGCGATCCCGCCGCTGTTCCCTACTGCATCACCCACGCCCTCATCGAGGCGGTGAAGGGCAACGTGGAGGAAGGGCTCTTCTTCTGCGGCGAAAACGTGGGCAGGCTGGATCGGATGCGCACCGTGCGCGAGCTGATGGACGAACTTGTGACCGAATGGAGGCAGAATTTATGAAGCTTGCCGTACTTTACGCCGGTCAGGGTGCACAGCACCCCGGCATGGGCAAGGAATTTTACGAAGCATCTCCCGCCTTCCGGGCGGCCTTTGACAGCGCAGCGCTGGATTTTGACCTGCACCGCGTCTGCTTTGAGGACCCGGACGGCGTTTTGAACCAGACCGAATACACCCAGCCCTGCATGGTGGCCTTTGCCTGCGGCGTGACCGCCGTGCTGGCCGAAAAGGGCGTGAAGCCCGCCTATCTGGCGGGGCTTTCGCTGGGCGAATACTCCGCGCTGCAGGCAGCCGGGGTGTTCACCGCAAAGCAGGCCATCGAGCTGACCGCCTTCCGGGGCAAGGCCATGGCCGAGGCTGCAAAGGGCCTTGACTGCGGTATGACCGCCGTGCTGGGGCTGGACAGAGAAAAACTGTCCGCCTGCTGCGAACAGGCAGCTGAGGCAGGCTGTGTGCAGATCTGCAACTACAACTGCCCTGGGCAGCTGGTCATCGGCGGTGAGAAAGCCGCCGTGGAGCAGGCTGCCGCGCTGGCAAAGGAAGCCGGTGCCCGCCGCTGTATCCCGCTGAAGGTCAGCGGCCCCTTCCACACAAAGCTGATGGCTCCCGCAGGGGATGCACTGGCACAGCGCTTTGCGGGCGAAAACTTCGGCACCATGGAGACGCCGGTGCTGTTCAACTGTCTGGGGCATGAAAAGGCCGAGACCGACAGCATCCCGCAGCTGCTGGTAAAGCAGGTGCAGAGCAGCGTCTACATGGAAGATACCCTGCGCCGTCTGGGCGAGCTGGGCGTGGACCACATTCTGGAGGTCGGCCCCGGCAACGCCCTGAGCGGTTTTGTGAAAAAGACCCTGCCCGGGGTGGTCTGTACCGCAGTGGAGACCCCGGAACAGCTGGATGCGGTGCTGACCGCATGGAAGGAAGCAGAATGAGCGAAGAAAAGCTGACCCGCGCCGCCATTGTTACCGGCGGCAGCCGGGGCATTGGCCGCGCAGTGTGCGTGGCACTGGCAAAGCAGGGCTGCAATGTGGTGGTGAACTACTGCCACGGCGCAGAGCCTGCGGAGCAGACGGCAGCGCTCTGCCGCGCCGAGGGCGTGCAGGCGGTGACCGTGCAGGCGGATGTATCCACCGCCGAGGGCTGCAAGGCGCTGTTCGATGCCGCTGCCGAGGCCTTTGGCCGGGTGGATGTGCTGGTGAACAACGCGGGCATCACCCGGGACAACCTGATTTTGCGCCTGACCGAGCAGGATTTTGATGCGGTGCTGGACACCAACCTGAAAAGCGCCTTTCTCTGCTGCAAGGAGGCCGCCCGCCGCATGGTGCGCCAGCGCTATGGCCGCATCGTGAACCTTTCCAGCGTGGTGGCGCTGCGGGGCAACGCCGGGCAGGCCAACTACGCCGCCAGCAAGGCGGGGCTCATCGGCCTGACCAAGAGCCTTGCCCGGGAATTGGCCGCGCGGAACGTGACCGTGAACGCGGTAGCGCCCGGCTTTATTGACACCGACATGACTGCCGTGCTGCCGGAGGCGGTGCGCACCGGCATGACGCAGGGCATCCCCGCGGGCCGCGCAGGCCAGCCGGAGGATGTGGCACAGGCAGTGGCGTTTTTTGCCGCAGAACAAAGCAGCTATCTCACCGGGCAGGTGCTCTGTGTGGACGGCGGCATGGCAATGTAAAGGAGAACCCTTATGGAAAAACGCAGAGTTGTGATCACCGGCCTTGGCACGGTGAACCCGCTGGGCAACAATGTGGCGGACAGCTGGGCAGCAGCCCGTGCCGGTAAATGCGGCATCGGCCCCATCACCCAGTTCGACACCACCGACTTCAAGTGCAAGCTGGCTGGTGAGGTAAAGGATTTTGACCCCGAGAGCGTGGTGGACAAAAAGGAAGTCCGCAAAATGGCGCGCTTCACCCTGCTGGCACTGGGCGCTGCCGCCGAAGCCATTGCAGACAGCGGCCTTGATACCGAGGCCGAGGGCAAGGACATCGGCGTCATCCTGTCCAGCGGCATCGGCGGTCTGCCCACGATCGAGGAGCAGCACGCCCGCGGCGAGGAAAAGGGCATGGAGAAGGTAAGCCCCTACTTTGTGCCCATGGCCATTGCCAACATGGCAGCGGCGCAGGTGGCCATCCGCTTCGGTCTGAAGGGCATGTGCACCTGCCCGGTCACGGCCTGCGCCGGCGGCACCAACGCCGTAGGCGACGCCTTCCACCGCATCCGGGACGGCTACGAGCCGGTGATGGTCTGCGGCGGCGCGGAAAGCTGCATCAGCCCCTTGGGCATCGGCGGCTTTACCAGCATGAAGGCACTTTCCACCGCCACCGACCCGGATGCTGCCAGCCTGCCCTTTGACGCCCGCCGCGGCGGCTTTGTCATGGGTGAGGGCAGCGGTGTGCTGGTGCTGGAAGAACTGGAGCACGCAAGAGCGCGCGGCGCACACATCTATGCCGAGGTGGTGGGCTACGGTGCCAACTGCGATGCCTATCACTTTACCGCTCCGGCTCCCGGCGGCGCAGGTGCCATCGACTGCATGAAGCTGACCTTGGTGGATGCCGACATCGCACCGGAGCAGGTGGATCACATCAACGCCCACGGCACCGGCACCCACATGAACGATGCCTGCGAGACTGCCGCCATCCACGCCGTGTTCGGCGCACACGCCAAGGAGATGACCGTGGTCAGCACCAAGAGCATGACCGGCCATCTGCTGGGCGGCGCGGGCGGCATCGAGGCCGTGTTTACCGCGCTGGCACTGCGGGACCAGTTCGCCCCGCCCACCATCCACTACGCCCAGCCCGACCCGGAGTGCGATCTGGACTATGTGCCCAACACCGGGCGGCAGCAGGAGATGCAGTACGCGCTGAGCAACAGCTTGGGCTTTGGCGGCCACAACGCCTGCATCGCCCTGCGCAGATGGGAGGGCTGACCCATGGCAGAGCCCCGTACCGTGCGTGAAAACGCCAACACCCTGAGCAGTGTACAGATCGCGGAGATCCTGCCCCACCGCTACCCCTTTGCCCTCGTGGACCGTGTTCTGGACTACGAGCCGGGGCAGTGGGCCATCGGCCGCAAGTGCGTCACCCGCAACGAGGAATTCTTCAACGGCCACTTCCCGGCACAGCCGGTCATGCCCGGCGTACTGCTGCTGGAAGCACTGGCACAGACCGGCGCTGTGGCAGCGCTGAGCCTGCCGGAAAACAAGGGCAAGCTTGCGCTGTTCGGCGGCATCAAGAGTGCCCGCTTCCGCAAGCAGGTCACCCCCGGGGACGTGCTCACCCTCCACTGCGAGCTGGTACAGCAGCACGGCGCTGTGGGCGTAGGCAAGGCCTCGGCATGGGTGGACGGCAAGTGCGCCGTCACCGCAGAGCTGACCTTTGTGCTGACCGACGCAGCAGAATAAAATGAATGAAAAAGAGATAGGCGATCCCTTTCGGGAAAGCCTATCTCTTTTTTTGTGTCTGTTCCGGTCGGTTTACTCTGCGGCAGCTGTCCCGGTGTCTGCTTCAGCAGTGGGGGCAGACTCTGTCGGGGCGGTCGCCGCCTGTTCCTTTTCCATCCACTCCCGCACGCGGTCGGGGCGGTTGGTGATGTAGGCATCGGCGCTGGTGCGCAGCAGGCTGCGGACGGAATCTTCCGTGTCCACTGTCCACAAAGACACCTTGATGCCCATCTCGTGCAGTTTGTCAATGAAACCGGCGTTTTTGTAGGCGGTGTGGTACTCACAGCTGACCCACTCCGGCGCAAAGTCCAGACTGCGGATGTAGGCGGGCAGATCCCGCTGCGACAACAGGTTTTTGTAGATCTCGTTCAGGCTCTCGCCGGGAAAGCTTGCCCGCAGCATACTTACCTTATCGCTCATCCATCGGGTCATCCAGCTGCAATTTTCCTCGTCTGCTGCGCTCTCCGGCAGGGCGGCATCCATGGCTTCTATGTCCTCTATGCCGTTGGTCAGTCCAAGATCCTTCCAGATGATGGGCGGCGGCAGCAGCATGCTTTCCAGCTCGCCGTATACCAGTGCACCCACCCGCAATTCGGGCATCAACTGCTTTGCCTGCCGCAGCAGCGCGTGGTTGAAGGAAACAAGGATCACCTGTTCTACCATCTCGGTCTGCTGCAGCACTTCCAGCACCCGGGGCACAAAGTCCGGGTCGTTGTCCATGGTGGATTTCAGTTCCAGATGCACGGTGCATCCCGGCATCTGCCTGCACAGTTCCATGGCCTCCTGCAGGGTGGCGATCTTCTCGTCCTGAAAGATGGCGTCCTTCCAGCTGCCAAAATCCAGTTCCTTTAAATCGCCCATGGTCATATCATAGATCTTGCCGGAAATATCCGTGTGCAGATCGATCATATAGTCGTGGTGGATCACAAGCCCGGCGTCAATGGTCTGCTGTACGTCCATCTCTACGCCGTCCGCGCCAATCTCCATGGCTTTTTTAAAGGCAGTCAGGGTGTTTTCCGGTGCAAGATAGGAAGCACCGCGGTGTGCAATGATTTGTGGTGTCATAAATTTTCTCCGTTATCGGTTCTTCCTCACACTTTTACGCCCCGGCGCTGCCATACCGCAAACAGTGCCGGGGCGCTTGCTCAGGTCAGGTCCTCGCCGTCTGAAGCGATGACCTTTTTATACCAGTAAAAACTGTCCTTCCGGCTGCGGGCAAGGGTGCCGTTGCCGTCGTTGTCCTTGTCCACATAGATAAAGCCGTACCGCTTTTTCATCTCGCCGGTGGAGGCGCTCACAAGGTCGATGGGCCCCCATGTGGTGTAGCCCATCAGCGGCAGACCGTCCTCGTTGATGGCCTTTTCCATCTCTTCGATGTGCGCCCGCAGGTAGTCGATGCGGTAGCTGTCGTGGATGGAGCCGTCCGGCTCTACGGTATCCACCGCACCCAGACCGTTCTCCACGATGAACATGGGCTTTTCGTACCGGTCGTAGATGGTGTTCAACGTCACCCGTAGACCCACCGGGTCGATGGCCCAGCCCCACTCGCTGACTTTCAGGTAGGGGTTCTTCACCGATGCAGACACGGCGTTGCCTTCCGCATTCTCTGCCGCCATCAGCTCCTTATCCACCGTGATGCAGCGGCTGGAATAGTAGCTGAAGGACACAAAATCCACCGTGCCCTCCCGCAGCGTGCGGTCGTCCTCCGGCTGTGTGTGCAGCTGCACCCCGGCGCGCTCCATCCGCTTTTTAGCCCACACGGGGTAAGCGCCGCGCACCTGTACATCGGTAAAGAAGTAGTTGTCCCGGTCTGCCTCCTGCGCCGCCCGCACATCCTCCGGGGCGCAGGTGCGGGGGTAGAACTGCCCTGCCGCCAGCATACAGCCCACCATGGCGTCCGGCATTTTTTCGTGCGCCAGCTTTACCGCCTTTGCGCTGGCCACCAGCTCGTGATGGGCAGCCTGATACTTGACCTGCTCCACATTCTCGCCGGGGTAGAACACCAGCCCTGCGCCGGTAAAGGACAGGTGCAGCAGCATATTGATCTCGTTGAAGGTGAGCCAGTACTTCACCTTGCCTTTGAAGCGGTCGAACAGCACCTCGCAGTAGTGGACGTAGGCGTCCACCATGCGGCGGTCTTTCCAGCCGCCGTATTTTTTGATGAGGGCAATGGGAGTGTCAAAGTGGCAGATGGTGACCAGCGGCTCAATGCCGTACTTATGGCACTCGTCAAAAATGCTGTCGTAGAAGGCCAGTCCTGCCTCGTTGGGCTGAGCGTCATCGCCGTTGGGCAGGATGCGGGTCCATGCAATGGACAGCCGGAAGCACTTGAAGCCCATCTCTGCAAACAGGGCGATATCCTCTTTATAATGGTGATACAGGTCAATGGCCTCGTGACTGGGGTAGAAATGCGCGTCATCGCAGCCCAGCATTTCCATATAGCCCGTTGCCACCGGAAAACGGTCCGGGCCGAAGGGGGTTACATCCACCGTAGCCAGACCCTTGCCGTCTGCCTGCCATGCACCCTCGCACTGGTTGGCAGCGGTAGCGCCGCCCCACAAAAAGCCCTTGGGAAATTTGCCCATACTCTTTACCTCCTTGTTTACTTTTGCGCCCCTGCGGAGCGCAGATATACGCATACTACTATGATACCGCAACCGGCGGCGCTTGTCCATGACTGCATTTTGCAAAGGTGCGTGCATTTGGGGATAAAGTACGACTTTTATCGTCAAAACGCTGAAATTTCCTGCTGTTTTTTGCGCACTTTTCACGATAAAAACACAAAACTTGCCCGTTTTTCTTTTATTCTGTTCCTTTTAAACCGCGCGGCAGTATGGTAGAATAATAGGGTAAGAACTGCGCTGCGCTGCTGCGCTGCTGAGAACATGGAAAAATGGAGTGTTTGATTATGACTGAGTTCAAACCCATCAAAGAAGGCAAAGTCCGCGAGATCTACGACAATGGCGACAGCCTGATTATGGTTGCCACCGACCGCATTTCTGCGTTTGACGTCATCCTGAAAAACAAGGTCACCAAAAAGGGCACCGTGCTCACCCAGATGAGCAAGTTCTGGTTCGATTACACCCGCGATCTGCTGCCCAACCACATGTTGAGCGTGGATGTGCAGGATATGCCGGAGTTCTTCCGCCAGCCCCAGTTCACTGGCAACAGCATGATGTGCCGCAAGCTGACCATGCTGCCCATCGAGTGCATCGTGCGCGGCTACATTACCGGCAGCGGCTGGGCAAGCTACCAAAAGACCGGCAAGGTGTGCGGCATCCAGCTGCCCGAGGGCCTGCAGGAGTCCGATAAGCTGCCCGAGCCCATCTACACCCCCTCCACCAAGGCAGAGATCGGCGACCACGACGAGAACATCTCCTACGAGCAGAGCATCGACGTGCTGGAGAAGCAGTTCCCCGGCCACGGTCTGGAGTACGCCACTAAGCTGCGCGACTACACCATTGCCCTGTACAAGAAGTGCGCCGAGTATGCACTGTCCCGCGGCATCATCATTGCCGATACCAAGTTCGAGTTTGGTCTGGACAAGGACGGCAACGTGGTGCTGGGTGACGAGATGCTGACCCCGGACTCTTCCCGCTTCTGGCCGCTGGAGGGCTACGAGCCGGGTCACAGCCAGCCCTCCTTCGACAAGCAGTTCGTCCGCGACTGGCTGAAGGCCAACCCCGACAGCAACTACGACCTGCCGCAGGATGTTATTGACAAGACCATTGCCAAGTATCTGGAGGCCTATGAGCTGCTGACCGGCAAAAAGCTGTAAGCGTATCCCGTATCCATAAAAATCAAGGCTGCTGCGGAAAATTTTCCGCAGCGGCCTTTTTTGCGCCCCGCCCTCTTGACATTGAGCGGGGATATGAGTAATATATGTATCGTATCAAACAGTTTTACATCGAACAACTTGAATAGAGGAAACCATTATGTGTACACAGCACACTATTGAAGAGCACTGCAAGCTGGACCCGCCGTGGGATGGGCCGCAGGTCATCCCCGCTCAGCTGCGCCGGGTGGACAACCTGATCTTCCGCAGGCTGAACCAGTTTTCCCGCGCCAACGGGGTAGAGCAGACCACCCCCATGCACGGGTGGATCATCGAGTATCTCTACCGCCACCGGGACGAGCCGGTGTTCCAGCGGGACATCGAGCGGGAGTTTTCCATCACCCGCTCCACGGTGACGAACATTTTGCAGCTGATGGAGCGCAAGGGCTACATCCAGCGGCTGAGCGTGCCGCAGGATGCCCGGCTTAAGCAGCTGGTTTTGACCAAGGAGGGCATCCAACGGCACGAAAAGACCCTGCTTTCCTTCCACCAGACCGACGATTATGTGGCCGGACTGCTGACCGAGGAGGAGAACGCAGAACTGCTGCGGCTGCTGAACAAGCTGCGGGAAGCACTGAAATAACGATCTTTTCCGTCAAAGCGCCGAAAAAGGACTTGTTAAATTAGCAATTATGAACATTTTACGAAACGTCTTGACATTTAAATTGTTATGTATAAAATTGTTTTGTACCAAACAAATAAATTCAACAGGAGGAAACTCAGATGATCAAAAAGCTTGTGTCGCATCTGGGCGAGTATAAAGCCGCCTCGATCAAGACACCGCTCTTTGCTGCGCTGGAAGCCATTATGGATGTGCTGCTGCCCACCATCATGGCCTTTATCATCGACCAGGGCATTGAAAAGGGCGATATGAACGCCATCATCCGCTACGGCCTGCTTACCTTTCTGGTGGCAGCCATTGCGCTGGTGCTGGGCGTACTGGCGGGCAAGTATGCCGCCGAGGCATCCACCGGCTTTGCCGGAAATCTGCGCGATGCCATGTATGAAAACATCCAGCATTACTCTTTTTCCAACATCGACAAATTCTCTACAGCGGGTCTTGTTACCCGCATGACCACCGACGTGACCAACGTGCAGAACGCCTTCCAGATGATCCTGCGCATGTGCGTGCGCGCTCCGGTGCATCTGGTGTTTGCCATGTTCATGGCTGTGGTCATCGGCGGCCCGCTGTCGCTGGTATTCGTGGTGGCGGTGGTCTTTCTGGTGGTGGTGCTGGCTGCCATCATGATCCCCACCTTCCGCATCTTTGACCGGGTGTTCAAGAACTATGATAACCTCAACGCCTCGGTGCAGGAGAATGTCTCTGCCATCCGCGTGGTCAAAAGCTTTGTGCGCGAGGGCTTTGAAAACGAAAAATACACCGCCGCCTGCGAGAGCCTGTACAAGCAGTTTGTCAACGCGGAAAGCCGCCTGAGCTTCAATAACCCCGCCATGCTGGTGGCAGTGTACGGCTGCAACATCGCGCTGAGCTGGTTCGGCGCAAAATATGTGCTGCACGGTGCCATTACCACCGGCCAGCTGAACGCCCTGTTCGGCTATGTCATGAACATCCTCATGGCACTGATGATGCTGAGCATGGCCTTTGTCATGATCGCCATGTCCGCCGCCTCTGCCAAGCGTATCGTGGAGGTGCTGGACGAGCACACCGACCTGCCCCCGGCAAAGCAGCCGGTGCAGCAGGTGGCAGACGGCAGCATCCAGTTTGACCACGTTACCTTCAAGTATAAGCACGGCAGCGGTCAGCCGGTGCTGAACGATATCAGCTTTACCATCCGGCCCGGCGAGACGCTGGGCATCATCGGCGGCACCGGCAGCGCAAAATCCAGTCTGGTGCAGCTGATCCCCCGCCTGTACGATGCCGAGAGCGGCACCGTGCGGGTAGGCGGCGTGGATGTGCGGGATTATAACCTTGACGTGCTGCGCCGCGAGGTCTCCATGGTGCTGCAGAAGAATGTGCTGTTCAGCGGTACTATTCTGGATAACCTCCGCTGGGGCGATGCCAACGCCACCGAGGAAGAGTGCATCCGCATGGCAAAACTGGCCTGCGCGGATGAGTTCATCCAGCGCTTCCCGGATAAGTACAATACATGGATCGAGCAGGGCGGCTCCAACGTGTCCGGCGGTCAGAAGCAGCGCCTGACCATTGCCCGCGCCCTGCTGCGCAAGCCCAAGGTGCTGATTTTGGACGACTCCACCAGCGCCGTGGACACCGCGACCGATGCCAAGATCCGCAAGGCCTTCCGGGAGGAGATCCCCGGCACGACCAAGATCATCATTGCACAGCGCATTTCCTCGGTGCAGGATGCAGACCGCATTCTGGTGCTGGAGAACGGCCAGATCAACGGTCTGGGCACCCACGCAGAGCTGCTGGCGACCAATGCCATCTATCAGGAGGTCTACAACAGCCAGACGCAGGGCGGCGGCGATTTTGACAAGCAGGGAGGTGCGCAGTAATGGCAGTAAAAGAAGTACATGGCCCCGGCCCGCGGGGCGCACGGGGGCCGCGCCCCAAGGTGGAAAACCCGGGCAAGCTGCTGAAGCGCATCATGGATGAGGTGTTCCGCAACTATCTGCCCCACTGCATCCTTGTGCTGATCTGCATTGTGGTCAGTGCGCTGGCCAATGTGCAGGCCAGCCTGTTCTTGCAGACTTTGATGGACGATTACATCGTGCCCATGACCCGCCAGCAGAACCCCAGCTTTGCACCGCTGGCCGGTGCACTGGTGCGGATGTGCTGCATCTACCTTGTGGGCATTCTGGCCGCATGGGCCAACGCCCGCATCATGGTCAACGTAACGCAGGGCACGCTGCGCAATCTGCGCACCAAGCTGTTCACCCACATGGAAAGCCTGCCCATCCGGTATTTTGACACCCATCCCCACGGCGATATCATGTCCGTGTACACCAACGATGTGGATACCCTGCGCCAGATGCTCAGCCAGAGCATCCCGCAGCTGGTGTCCAGCGTCATCACCATCGTGTCGGTGTTCTTCAGTATGTGTATGCTCAGCTGGCAGCTGACCATCGTTACCATGCTCATGGTGGCGCTGATGCTGTTCTGCTCCAAGCAGATCGCAAAAAGTTCTTCCAAGTACTTCATCCAGCAGCAGCGGGATCTGGGCAAGGTGAACGGCTACATCGAGGAGATGATGGAAGGTCAGAAGGTGGTCAAGGTGTTCACCCACGAGCAGCAGACCCTTGCCGGCTTCCGTGAATTGAACGACCAGCTGAAGGAAAGCGCCAAGCAGGCCAACGCCTTCTCCAACATCATGATGCCGGTCAACGCCCAGTTGGGCAACATCAGTTACGCCATCTGCGCACTGGTTGGTGCAGCCATGGCTGTGGGCGGTGTCAGCGGCATGACCCTTGGCACGGTGGTGGCCTTCCTCAGCCTGAACAAGGGCTTCAATATGCCCATCAGTCAGGTGTCTATGCAGGCCAATAGCGTCATCATGGCACTGGCCGGTGCCGAGCGCATCTTCAAGATGATGGACGAGCCCAGCGAGACCGACGAGGGCTATGTGACGCTGGTAAATGCCAAGTACGACCGCAATGACCAGCTGGTGGAAACTGCCGAGCGCACCGGCCTGTGGGCGTGGAAGCACCCCCACCACGATGGCACCGTTACCTACCACAAGCTGGCGGGCGATATCACCTTTACGGACGTGGACTTTGGCTATGTGCCGGAAAAGACGGTGCTGCATGACATCAACCTGTACGGCCGTCCGGGGCAGAAGATCGCCTTTGTCGGCTCCACCGGTGCAGGCAAGACTACCATTACCAACCTGATCAACCGCTTCTACGATATTCAGGATGGCAAGATCCGCTATGACGGCATCAACATCCATAAGATCAAAAAGGCCGACCTGCGCCGCTCGCTGGGCATCGTGCTGCAGGACACCCACCTGTTCACCGGCACGGTGATGGAGAACATCCGCTACGGCCGGCTGGAGGCCACCGATGAAGAGTGCATCGCCGCCGCCCGTCTGGCCAACGCCGATGGCTTTATTAAGCGCCTGCCGGAGGGCTACAACACCATGCTGACCGGCGATGGCGCCAACCTCTCGCAGGGACAGCGCCAGCTGCTGGCCATTGCCCGCGCAGCCGTGGCAGACCCGCCGGTGCTGATCCTGGACGAGGCGACCTCCTCCATCGATACCCGCACCGAGGCGCTGGTGCAGCGCGGCATGGACGGCCTGATGTACGGCCGCACCAGCTTTGTCATCGCGCACCGCCTGTCCACCGTCCGCAATGCAGACTGCATCGTGGTGCTGGAGCAGGGCCGCATCATCGAGCGCGGCAGCCACGACGAGCTGATCGCCAAAAAGGGCAAGTATTACCAGCTTTATACCGGTAATCTGGCCGAGAACTAAACAATTTCCCACCTTCTCACAAAGCCGCCGCACAGCCATGCCGCCGTGCGGCGGCTCTTTTTTACTCCCATGAAGAAGCAATTCTGGAAAATCCGCAGATTTTCCAGAATTGCAAATATAAAAATAATTTTCCGCTGAAGATGGCCAAAGCGCACGCGGCGGCCATTCAAAATCGTCCGCTCCACGGTATACAAATGCCCCGGGCTGTGCTAGAATGGAGCAAACGAGAAAAAGGCTGGTGAGTGTATGCACCCTCTGACGGAATATCCCCGCCCGGCCATGCGCCGGGACAGCTACGAGAACCTGAACGGCCTGTGGCAGTACGCCATCACCGCCTCGGCACAGCGCCCGGCGGGCTGGGATGGCGAGATCTTAGTGCCCTACGCGCCGGAGTGCCGCGCCTCCGGGGTGGGGCGCACATTGCAGCCCGGGCAGTGGCTGCACTATCATCGGTACTTTGCGCCGCCCGCCGGGACGGGCGGCAGGGTGCTGCTGCATTTCGGCGCAGTGGACTATGCCTGCGCTGTGCAGGTGAACGGCCATCTGGTGGGCGGCCACCGGGGCGGCTACTGGCCCTTTACGCTGGATATCACCGCGCAGCTCAACGGCACCGGACGCAACAGCCTGTGGGTGGCGGTGCAGGACCCCACTGGCCACGGTACACAGGCGCGGGGCAAGCAGACTTTGCAGCCCGGCGGGATGTTCTATCCCGCCCAGAGCGGCATCTGGCAGACGGTCTGGCTGGAGCGCGTGCCGGAAAATTACATCCAGTCTCTCACCGTTACGCCGGACTATGATGCCCGCACCGTGACCGTGAAGGTGCATACCTCTGCACCCGGCGGCGCGGCGAACCTGTGGGCGGTGGTGCGCGCCGGGGGTGTGACCATTGCCGAGGACTGGGGCAGCGATGAGGCCGGCCAGGACGGTGAAGTGACGCTGCATATTGCGGACGAGTATTTCTTCCCATGGAGCCCGGACACGCCCTTTTTGTATGACCTGACCGTGGGCACCACGCAGGGAGAGGAAGAACAGTTCGACACCGTGCACAGCTACTTTGCCCTGCGCAAGTGGAGCTGCGCACCGGACGAAAAGGGCGTGCTGCGCTTTTGCCTGAATGACAAGCCTATCCTGCTCAACGGCCTGCTGGATCAGGGCTACTGGCCGGAGGGACTGTACACCCCGCCTTCGGATGCGGCGGTGGAGCGGGAGCTGAGCGAGGTAAAGGCGCTGGGTTACAATCTTCTGCGCAAGCACGCAAAGATCGAGCCGCAGCGTTGGTACTACCACTGCGACAAGCTGGGTCTTGTGGTCTGGCAGGATATGGTCAACGGCGGCAGCAAGTATAACCTGTGGTTCGTCACCTACCTGACCAATGTTTTGCAGCCGCTTATGCGCCGCCTGCCGGACAAGGCGGCGCTGTGGGGGCTGCTGAGCCGGGGCAGCGAGAGCAGCCGCACCGAATACCGCCGGGAGCTGGAAGATACAGTGCAGGCGCTGCGCTGCCACCCCTGCGTGGGCTGCTGGGTGCCCTTTAACGAGGGCTGGGGACAGTACGATGCCGCCGGGGCGGTGCAAGCCATCCGCGCGCTGGACGATACCCGCCTTGTGGACGAGGCCAGCGGCTGGTACGATCAGGGCGGCGGGGATGTATACTCCCTGCACAACTACTTCTACCCCCTGCGGGTGCGCCCGCAGACGCGCGCCGTAGCGCTGAGCGAGTATGGCGGTATTGCATGGCCCATGCCGGGGCACGAGCCGCCCCGCAAGACCTACGGCTACGGCACGGCCAAAAGCCGGGAGGAGCTGACTGCCCGCTACAAAAAATTGCAGCTGGGCACGGTGCTGCCGCAGCTGCAAAAGGGGCTTTCGGCGCTGGTGTACACCCAGCTGACCGACGTGGAGGATGAGGTGAACGGCCTGTTCACCTACGACCGCACCGCCATCAAGCCGGACGCCAACGCCGTCCGTTCGGTGAACGCTGCCCTTGCCGCAGAGTTTGCAAGGGTAGTAAAATAGAACGCCTTTGGCGCGGGACGATTGGAAATGGCCTCAGCTATCGGGTTGCGGCACCCAGCATCCGCATCGTGCCTTGGGCGGCACTTGCGTCTTGCTGGCCGCTGCCCCAACAACTCCTCCCTGTTTCCGCCACTGGCGGCGGTCGTTGTCGTTGCACTCTGGCAATCTTCAGCGGAAAATATATTCTTATGTTTGGGGCTGTTGCAAAATAAAAATGCGATAGCAACTAGCACAAAGAAATAGTGCAAAAACAGAGACCCGGAACCCTTTTTGAGCCATTTTGGCCCTGAAAAGGTTCCGGGTTTTGTGCATATTTTTTCAGAGAGCTATTTTGCAACGGCCCCTTTTTGGCAGGATGGACTTCGTCATTTTTGACAAACCCCGACAGCCCGGCTTAGAGCCTTCTCCAAAGTTTTCGGCGCATTCTTGACAGTACTTTTCTGATATATTAATATATTAACGACAACTCTCATCTGATATGGTGAGGGATTTCCGTACGGCATTCACAAACTGTATTCATTTTTTCGACTAAGAAAAGGAGAAAAGACCATGGAACTGAGCAGACGTGACTTTATGCGTAGCACCGCCGCCTTTACAGCTGTTGCCAGTGTGCTGGGCACCAGTGGCATCGCCTTTGCCCAGGACGCCGACCAGAACTGTCTGGTCAAGGTGGACAGCCCCGACCGCAATGCGCTGGCCAAGCGTTTCAAGGCCGGCAGTGCTGCCGGAGTGGAGTACTATGCCTACAACCCTCGCCGTTACGCCCCTGCCCTGAAGGGGAAGCTGCCCCTGATCGTTTTCCTCCACGGTGAGGACGGTGTGGGCCCCAACGGCACCCAGCTTACCGCCAACGACGGTGCCACCTTCTACATTTCTGACGAAATGATCCAGAAGAACCCCACCTACCTGTTTGCACCCCAGTGCCCCGGCAAGAACTGGACCGACCCGGACACCGTTACGGCCTTGAAGTCTGCTATCGACAGCTATGTGGCTGCCCACCGCATCGACCCGGACCGTATCTACATCGAGGGTATGTCCATGGGCGGTACCGGTGTCTGGAACATGATCCTGGCCTACCCCTACTACTTTGCCGCTGCCATCCCCATGTGCGGCATGGTGCCTGCCCAGTGGTACAACGTCCCCGGCGCATTTGAGGCCATCAAGAACACCCCTGTCTGGGCCTACCACTGCAAGGATGACCCCGAGATGCCCGAGGCTGAGACCGCCAAGGCTGTGCAGGCCCTGAAGGATGCCGGCTGCTCCTGCGTGAAGTACGAGGGCTTTACCGCCGGTTCCATGCCGGAGCCCCACAAGGTCTGGGAGCGGGTGTACAGCATCGGCACCCCCTATAACTGGATGTTCACCCAGTCCCTCACCCGGACCCAGCACGGCAAGCTAAACCCCAACATGATGTTCAGTCACTACCCGGTAAAGTACAACATCACCCGTGTTATGGACTTTGGCATGGACACCCTGTGGGTGCTGGATCTGGGCAAGGAAGCCCTGGTCATTGACACCGCCATGGGCGGCTCCGGCGCAGCAGACCTTTATGCCTACCTGCGGGAAAACGTGCTGACCAACCCTGACGCAGAGCTGGATATCCTGCTGACCCACAAGCACGGCGACCACATTCTGGGCATCCCCTCCCTGCTGAAGTCCGGCAAGGTCCGCCGCACCTATATCCACCCCGATGACCGGGAGGACCTGATCTCCAGCATGCAGAAATTCTTCGGTCTCACCGCCGAGGACCTGAAGCTGGTGAACATCGTAGATGGTGACACGGTCCGCATCGGCTCTGAGGAGCTGGAAGTGGTGGACGTGCCGGGCCACACCAAGGGCTCTGTGGTGTTCTTCTACAAGGACTACATCTTTACCGGTGACGCCGTTGGTTCTGGCGACCTGTTCATGATGGAAGCTGCCACCGACACCTATCTGCCGAGTCTGGAGCACTTCATGGCAGAGGTGCTGCTGCGGAACGAGGATGTGGACTACGAGCTGCTGACGGGCCACTGGGAGAACCTGAACCCCTTCAGCGTGGAGTACCTCCGCCATATGCTCATTCTGGTCAAGGGCGTCATCCGGGGCGATATTCCCATCGGCTACTACACCCGCAAGCCCGGCCGCTGGGCAGGCTACTTGGATGCCAACATCTTCTACCCCTACGCTGTCCTCAGCTACGAGAACGAGAAGTGATGTACGCTAAGACTCTGTTTCCTTGGCGGCATTCCCTGACTTTCTAACATATAAAGCAGACCCGGCACCGGCTCCGAAAGAGCCTGCTGGGTCTGCTTTGTAGTTCTATAATAAAAAATGGGGTCGGGATTTTCCCCGACCCCATTTTGCGATTTTTATACTGTTATCAGCTGTTGGCGCTGGTGGCGTTTACGATCTTGGAAGCGGGCAGCTTGCCCATGGCAGAGCTGCTCAGGGTGCTGTCCAGCTGGGCACCGTAGGCGGCAAGGGCATCGTTCAGCTCCTCGCCCTTCATGTCGCTCAAAATCTGGCTGCGCAGAGCATCCAGCGTGGAAACACTCAGCGGATCCAGACGGACGGCCAGCATTATGGCGTAGCCGGTGTACTGGATGGCGGCTGCCTGCCCGTAGGCAAGGCCGCGCAGGGTATCGGCGGCACCCTCCTGCGTAAAGGCGTCGGTCAGGTCGCTTTCGCTCAGCAGGTCGGTCTGCAGGGTACTGGTGGAGGGAACCTCTGCATCCAGCACGGCGCAAATATCGGTCAGTGCGCTGCTTGCGATGCTATTAAAGGCGGCCATCTGGCTGGAGGCGTCCTCCGGGGCGGCGGCGTTGTAGCTGTCCGCAGCCTTCTGGGCAAGGGAGAGCATCTCGGCCTTCTGGTCATCGCTGGCAAAGGCGAAGGTGCTGGTGTTGTACAGGGGCACGGTGATAAAACCGATCTCGTACATGGTGCTGTCCAGATGCTCGGTCAGCTCGCCGTCCTCCACAGGGGTCTCGCCGTCCTTGCCGTAGACAAGATCCAGCAGCAGGGTGTGCTTGTACTGCAGCTGCTGGAACAGCTTCAAGGTCTCCAACCCGATGCCGTTGGCAGTGTAGGCATCGCCGTAGTTATCCATCAACTGCTGGGCGTAGCTGTCGGCGGCAGACTTCTGTTCCTCGGTCAGCTCACCGCCCAGTTCAGTAAAGCGGGCATCCACAGCGGCAAGGGTCTGCAAAGTCTCAAGGGTCTTTTGCGCCACATAGTCCTTTACCACGGCGGTCTCGCCGGTGTCGGCATCGGTGGTGATGGTGGCCTTGAGGAAGGAATTCACCTTGCTGGTGTCCTGCTCAGAGTCCGCCAGCTGTGCAGCCTGCTGGTAGGCATCGTACTGCGCCAGCAGGTACAGGCCGCTGGTCACCTCAAAATCGCCGATCTTGCCCACGGTGTCCGGGGTGGAGAGTGCGCAGCCCACAAGGCTGACGGTCAGTGCAAGTGCGCATACCAGCGCAAGCAGTTTCTTTTTCATGCGTTTTGCTCCTTATTTGTTTTTATAAAACCCTCTCAGTCACGTTTGCGCGTGCCAGCTCCCCCTGTTTGGGGAGCTTTTTCGCGTTCTGTGCCAGTCAGGATATCTGCCATGGCTTTCAGGATGTTTTGCAGCAGTTCCAGCGGCTTTTCGTCCGGCTGCAATACCACCGAGAGATAGGGCTTTGTGCCCGCTCCGGCGGTGACACGGCCATTGAAAGCTTGCAGCAGGCCGCGGATCATGGCAAGGTCCAGCGTTTCCAGATTCAGCACAAGGGTATCCCTCTTCTGGGTCACCTCGTACACGCCCACGGCAGCGGCCTGTACGCGGACAAGGGAAACGTTGACCAGATCGCTCACCGAGGGCGGCGGGTCGCCGTAGCGGTCGATGAGCTCGTCCAGCACATCGGCGGCGTCCTCCGGGGTCTGGATGGCGGCAATGCGCTTGTAGGCCTCGATGCGGCCCGCGCCGTCCGGGATATACTTTTCCGGGATGAAGGCGTCCACCCGCAGGTCCACAAGACAATCGCTCTTGTCCCGCTGGACGGGCTCGCCCCGCGCTCGGGCAATGGCCTGTCCCAGCATTTTGACGTAGAGGTCGTAGCCCACGGCTTCCATGTGGCCGTGCTGGCTGTGCCCCAGCAGACTGCCCGCGCCGCGGATCTGCAGATCCCGCATGGCGATGCGGAAGCCGGAGCCGAAAGCGGTGAACTCCCGGATGGCAGAAAGCCGCTTCTGGGCGATATCGGTCAGGGTCTTGTCCCGGCGGAAGGTGAAGTAGGCGTAGGCCTTGCGGCCGGAGCGTCCCACCCGCCCGCGGATCTGGTACAGCTGCGCCAGACCCATGCGGTCGGCATCCTCAATGATGAGGGTGTTGCAGTTGCGCACATCAATGCCGGTCTCAATGAGGGTGGTGCAGACCAGAATATCGATCTCGCCGTTCAGCAGGTGCTGCCATACAGGGTTCAGCTCTTCCTCGGTCATCTTGCCGTGGGCGATGCCCACCCGCGCACCCGGCACCATCTGGCTGACATGGGCGGCGCAGGCTTCAATGTTGTCCACCCGGTTGTGCAGGTAGTACACCTGCCCGCCCCGGGCAAGCTCCTTCTTCATGGCTTCGGCAAGGATAACATCGTTGTATTCCAGCACAAAGGTCTCCACCGGCTGCCGCTCGATGGGCGGCTGCTCGATAGTGGAAAGATCCCGGATGCCGCTCATGGCCATGTTCAATGTGCGGGGGATGGGGGTGGCCGACAGGGTGAGCATATCCACCCCGATGAAGTTTTCCTTCAGCTTTTCCTTGTGCTTCACGCCAAAGCGCTGTTCCTCATCAATGATGACAAGGCCGAGGTCGTGGAACTTCACATCTTTGGACAGCAGCCGGTGGGTGCCCACCACGATATCCACGCTGCCGGCCTGTAAGCCGCGCAGGGTCTCCTTCTGCTGCTTGGCGGTGCGGAAGCGGGACAGCATCCCGATCTTCACCGGGAAGGCCTCCATGCGGGAGAGCAGGGTGTTGTAGTGCTGCCACGCCAGCAGGGTGGTGGGTGCCAGCAGGGCGCATTGCTTGCCGCCCATGATGCACTTGAAGGCGGCGCGCAGCGCCACTTCGGTCTTGCCCACGCCCACATCGCCGCAGAGCAGACGATCCATGGGGTAACCCTTTTCCATGTCCTGCTTGATCTCGGCGGTGGCGTGCAGCTGGTCGTCGGTTTCATCGTAGTCAAAGCGGGTCTCAAAGTCCCGCTGCCAGTCGCCGTCCGGCGGGAAGGCATAGCCCGTGGCCTGACGGCGGCGGGCGTAAAGCTCGATCAGCTCCTGCGCCATCTCCTCGGTGGCTTTTTTCACCTTGGCGCGGGTGCGCTGCCACTCGGTGCCGCCCAGCTTTGCCAGCTTTACCTTTTCCTCATCGCCGGGGGCGGTGTAGCGGCTGAGCAGATCCAGCTGGGTCACCGGCACATACAGCACGTCCGAGCCGGAATACTGCACCTTGAGGTAGTCCTTGGTAGCGCCCTGCACCTCCAGCCGCTGGATACCGGCGTACATCCCGATGCCGTGGCTCTGGTGCACCACATAGTCCCCGGGCTTGATGTCTGAAAGGCTGGACAGGGCGTTTTTGTTCTTTTTGCGCTTTTTGGCCTCGGCGGCGGCTTCCTCGTCCAGCCCGTGACGGCGGCTGGAAAGCACCGCTGCGTGGGCAAAGGGAAAGGTGCACCCAGCGGTCAGATGCCCGGGCAGCACCTGTAAAATGCCCTTGGCGGGGCGCACATCCCGGCTCATGCTCACGGCATAGCCCTTGTCGGCAAGGTCGCGGGTCAAAGCGGCTGCGCCCTTGGGCGTACCGGCAAACAGGGTGACGGCATAGCCTTGGGCGATGAGCGGGTCTAAGTCCTCCCGCAGGGAGGCAAGGTCGCCGTTCCAGTTGGGGGCGGCAAAGGCCTCGGCGTTGATGAGGTCTTTCAGTTTGAACTCGTTCATCCCGCGCAGGAAATTCTCGCACAGCAGGGTGCTGTGGTTCTGGGCGGCAATGACAAGATCGTCCATGGTCTGGTACAGCACATCCAACCCGGGGCAGAGCACGCCCTCTTCCAGCAGTCCGGTCAGCTCCTCGCTGCGGCGGAACTCAGTGGCCTTTTGGGCATCCCGGATGCCGCCAACTTCATCCAGAATGAACAGCGGCGTGTCCAGATGGTCCAGCAGCGTGGCGGGGGCAGGGTAGCGGATGCCGTAATATTTATCCATGGCCTCCGGCATCAGGCCGGAATCCAGCTGGGAAAGATCGGCTTCGGTGGCCTTTTCCAGCGCGGCGCGGTGCTTGCCGCGCGCCTTTTTGATGGCATCGCGCAGCGCTTCGGCGGTCTCGGCGGTGCTGCCGAACAGCACCTCGCGGGCAGGGGAGAGGTATATTTTTTCCAGTGCGCCGTCCCGCCGCTGGGTCAGCAGGTCAAAGGAGGACATGGAGTCGATCTCGTCGTCCCAGTATTCCACGCGGGCGGGCTGACGCATATCCGGCGCGTAGATATCCACGATATCGCCGCGCACGCTGAACTGTCCCGGGCCGTCCACCTGACTGCGCCGCACATACCCGGCGGCAAACAGCCGCGCCACCAGCGCCTCGCGGTTATACACCATGCCGGGCTTCAAGGTGAGGGTATTCTGGATGAACTCAGCCCGGGGCACAGTGTACTGCAAAAGTGCCTCGGCGGGCACGCAGACGGCCTGCAGCCGCCCGCCCGCCAGTGCACCCAGCACCGAAAGGCGGCGGTACTCGTACTCGCGGCCTGCACCCTCCACCGGGCGCAGCATAAAGTCCCGGGGCGGAAACACCGCAGCGGTAAGCCCCAGCGCCTTGAGATCGTCCGCAAAGTGGGTGGCCTCGGCTTCGCCGGGGGTCACGATGCAGAGCACCCGGTCAAGGTCTTTTTGCAGGGCGGCGTACAGCAGCGCCCGGCCTGCGGGCGGCAGACCGAACAGCGCCGCCGGCCCTGCCGAGCCAAAGCTTGCGGCGACCTTCTGATATTCCGGGGTAGCCTTGAGTAAGGCTTCGTACATGGAAAAACCTCCTTTCCTGTCAGGATGCGGGAGAATGATTTTTACCCGTTATACCTGCTCTGTGCCAGACTGAGCTTGCCGTCCATGATAAGCTTTGCAGCGGCTTCAAGGTCGGCGTAGCGGTCGGCGATGGCCTTGGCGTCCTCCGGCGGGAACTTGCCCAGCACCCATGCGGCAAGGTCGTAGTCCGGGTGGGGCTTTGCGCCGATGCCGATGCGGATGCGGGGGAAGTTCTCCCCGCCCAGCCGGGCAATGATGCTCTTCAGGCCGTTGTGCCCGCCCGCAGAGCCGGAGGGGCGGATGCGCAGCTTGCCGGGTGCCTGCGTAATGTCATCGCACAGCACCAGCACGTGTTCGGCAGGGATCTTGAAAAAGCCCGCCATAGGGGCGATGGAATCGCCGGAAAGGTTCATGTAGGTCAGGGGCTTCAGCAGCACCACCTTGTGGCCGTCCACCTCGCCCTGCCCCCACAGGCCTTGGAACTTGGTTTTGCCCACAGAGATGTTCCACTTGTCGGCCAGCGCGTCCAGCGCGGCAAAACCGGCGTTGTGGCGGGTGCCATCGTACTTTGCTTCGGGGTTGCCCAGCCCTGCAATGAGCCAGATATCGTTTTCATTCATGATATGATAATACCTTTTCCTGATAATAGTGTGATACAACATCTAAGTATAACATAAGCGCGCAAAAAGATATACATTATAAGCAAAAAATGCCCCCATGCCGCAGGGCACAGGGGCAGAGAAGCATTATATTACAGGTTCAGCGTGATGGCAGAGGCCTTCCAGCGGCCGTCCTCCTTCACCATGGTGATGGTGCCGGATACCTGCGCGGCGGCGGTGCTGTCCGTAGCGGTCAGCAGGGCGGCGGAAAAGTCGTAGCAGTTTTCTGCCCCGGCGCGCTTTTTCAGGGTAAGGTCAGCGGGAGTCAGCTTGCCGCCGGACTGCCCTGCCAGCGCGGTGATGCGGGTGGGCAGGCGGTTTGCCATGACCTTGTTCAGGCAGTCGGCGGTCATGGCATCGCCCAGCTGCGCCTGAAGAAAGGCGTACAGCCCATCGGTATCCACTGCGGCAAGCCCCGGTTCGCTGCCGGAGGGTGCGGCGGCGTCCACAGCCTGCTCCACGGCCTGCTCCACGGCAGAAGAGCAGGAGAGCAGCTGCTGCACCACGAACTCCGCCTGTTTTTTGGCCGGGTCGCTGCGCAGACGGGTCAGGGCGAACACGGCGGCAACAGCCGCGAAGAAAAGGACAAGGCTCAGCGCCTGCTTACGAAAGCTTTCAGACTTCATACGCAGCTCCCTTCTGGCAGAGGTTTATTTGCTCTGCTCGTTTTCCAGCTTCTGCTTTTTGGCGATGTAGGCTTCCATCTTGGGCTCTGCCCAGCCGTCCAGATTGGTCTGGCGCTCCCGGGCGATGCCCAGTGCCTGTGCGGGCACATCCTTGGTGATGGTGCTGCCGGCGGCGGTGTAGGCACCGTCGCCAACCTTGACCGGGGCCACAAGGTTGGTGTTGCAGCCGATAAAGCAGTAATCGCCGATCTGGGTGCGGAACTTATCCTTGCCGTCGTAGTTGCAGGTGACGGTGCCGCAGCCGAAGTTGCAGTACTTGCCCACATCGCTGTCGCCGATGTAGGTCAGGTGGCTCACGGTGTTGCCGCGGGCAAAGTTGGAGTTCTTGGTCTCCACATAGGCACCCAGATGCACGCCGTAGTCGGTAACGGTGTTCACCCGCACATGGGTGAAGGGGCCGATGTTGTTGTGCGGGCCGATGTGGCTGCCGTAGATCTGGCTGGCGTTTACGGTGGTGCCTTCATCCACGGTGCTGTCCTCGATCAGGGTGTTGGGGCCGATGACGCAGCCCGCGCCGATGACCGTCTTGCCCCGCAGGATGGTGCCCGCAAGGATCACAGCGCCCGGGGCAATGACCACCTCCGGGTCGATCTGCACGGTGCGGCTGTTGATGGCCACGCCGTTTGCAATGTGCTGTACAAGGATGTCCTCGCGGGCAGCCTCGGCGGCGTCCAGCTGTGCCAGAGCTGCGGCGCGGGCCTGTTCAGAAATGGAATTCTGCATGAAAAAAATCTCCCTTCCCACCAAAGCGCGCGGCGGAAGAGAGACAGGAAAGGCGACCGGAAAATTGTTGCCTGTCCGCCCCAGCACCCCGCTGCGGAAAGCTTTGTTCCGACAAAATAGAATTTGAAAAGTTACAAGGATAGAAAGTTGTATCCAACAGGACGAGAAATCGCGTGTATAAACAAAAAACCTCTCGAACTTTCTCCCATTCTATACTACCTTAAAACTTGGAGAATTTCAAGAGATTTGCATAAAAAATAACAGACAAATTCGGGATTTTGCATGGTGGAAAGGAATGGATTTTCTGGTATAATAGTTTAGCATTCATAAAACAATGTTCATCGTACGTTCAAGACAAGGCAAACGATGAGACCGCGGCTGCCATGCCGCCGGTCACGAATGGGAGGTAAACAACGCATGAGCAAAAAGTATCTGTACTACTTCAGCGAAGGCA
>ERZ773149.340-NODE-340-length-48018-cov-5.183642_pt1 | contig 48018 bp, 69 predicted proteins | sample MGYA00511081_ERZ773149 | MGnify/ENA primary metagenome ERZ773149 (study PRJEB29015, sample SAMEA2737846) | human gut metagenome | biome: human gut; feature: human-associated habitat; material: faeces | place: China | collected 2012 ...
AACAGTGCTCATAGTAAAAGTTCCGGCAAATACCGGGACTTTGTCTACAGTCTGAGAAATTTTGAAAAATAAATTTCTTTTTTTATTGCAAACAATTGGAAAATATTGTATGATTATATGGAAATTATTTACATATGAAGGCAAGTGAGGGAAACAAATAAAATGGGGTTATGGCATGCGTTTTCATCCACAGAAAAGGAGAAGACCATGTTGAATGAGAAAGAATTTTATCAGTATGTAGAAGCGAATATTTTAAACTATCTTCCAGAGATGGAAGGAAAGAAAGTTATGGTGCAGAGAGTTAAGAGGAATAATCAGATATCAATGATGGGGTTATCGATCGGAGAGACCAAGAATTATCTGGTACCAGTGTTGTATCTGGAGATATTTTATCGAAATTATTTAAGGGGACAGGAATTATCGGATACGATGAAAGATATCGCCAGAATTTATCGAGGACATCAGGTTGGATTTTATCTGGATGAGAATAAAGTTTCAGATTATGAGCATATTAAGAAGAATCTGTTTTATCGTGTGGTTAATTATGAGAAGAATAAAGAGATGTTAAAGTATACACCATACGAGCGGTTCTTAGATCTGGCAGTTACATATCGTTGGGCAGCATATCGGAATCATGACGGGATGGCGAGTGCATTAGTGAGGAACAAAGAGTTGCTGTTATGGGGTGTGACAAAGGAACAGATGATGAAGGATGCAAAGGAGAACACGGAGAAGATCTTCCCACCAGTGATGCGCAAGATTCAGTCTGTGATGCCAGTAAAGATCACGGATATGGAGATTCCATTATTTGTATTATCAAATGGAGATTATATGAATGGAGCGTCCGTCATGCTTTATAAAGATCCACTGAGAGATTTCGCGAATTATATGGGACATGATCTTTATATTCTTCCAAGCAGTATTCATGAAGTGATCCTTTTACTGGATGATGAATATGTACAAAGTTCAGAGGAACTACGAGAAATGGTTAGAGAGACAAACCGTATGGTTGTGGATCAGGAAGAAGTTTTATCAGATCACATATATCATTACGATAGAGAGAAAGATGAGATTAGAATTGCCAAGTAAGAATTTGTAACGTATAATAGTTCATTAAGAGATGGAAAATGGTATGAAAATTCAAGAATATACTAATTACATCAGGGAGTGAAAAAATTATGAAACGTTGGGAAATTTATCTGGATATTATCATGGAACTGTTGGTCATATTAGCAGGTGCATTGCTTTTGATCTTTGTATTACCAAAAGCAATTGTATTTTTATGGCCATTTGTAGCAGGATGGATTATTTCAATGATGGCCCACCCAGTGATCGAATATCTGGAGAAGAAGGTAAAATTACCGAAGAAGTTCGGTTCTGCGATCTTGATCGCGGCAGTTATCACAGGAATTATAGTGGTTCTTTATTTTGCAGTCAGAGGTATTGCACTGCAGGTCATCGGATTTATACAGGATGCACCAGATATCCGTCATGAGATCATGAGACAAGGAATGATCTTTCAGAAGAAGATAGAGCAATTTTTAAGTATTCTTCCACCATCTTTTGGAAAACAGTTTGATCAGTGGAGCGGATCGATCGGAGATCTTTTCAAGAAAGCGGCATCTTCTGCAGGAGATTATGGGGTAGCACATGCAGGTGGTGTTGCAAAGGGTGTGACAAGCGGTCTGTTAGGGCTTGTTGTTATGTTATTTGCAGCTTATATGTTTTCACTGGAACGAGAAAAACTCATAGCATGGTATGAAAAATGTATTCCAGGATTTGTGAAGCATAAGATCAATGTATTTATGAAGAACTCAGTTGGAGTCTTAGTAAGTTACTGCCTTGCGCAGTTAAAGATCATGATAGTGATCATAGCGATCCTTTGGATCGGATTTTTTATTGCAGGGATTGGACATTCTTTTATCTATTCGGTATTGGTAGGAATTGTCGATATATTTCCAATCCTTGGAACAGGGACTGTGATCATTCCATGGGCAATATTTAAGCTGATCACAGGAGATATCAAAACAGCAGTTATCTTACTGATCATTTATGCGATCTGTCTGGTATTGAAACAGGTCTTGCAGCCAAAGATGATGGGAGACAGTATGGGAATCTCAGCACTGACAACGATCTTTTTGATCTACGTTGGTCTGAAATTTGGAGGATTAGGAGGAATGTTATTAGCCCTGATCCTAGGAATGTTTGTGATCAATTTATACCGATTAGGAGTGTTTGACCGTAAGATCGCATTTTTTAAACGAAGATTTGAGATGCTTACGATCAACAGCGAGGAAGAAGAAAAGGAGAACAAGAAAGAATGAGTTATGCAGATCAGGTATTTATATCTATGTGCGAAGATATTTTAGAGAATGGAACTAGTACAGAGGGAGAGAAAGTCCGTCCGCACTGGCCAGATGGAGAGTCTGCCTATACGATCAAACAGTTTGGTGTTGTAAATCGTTACGATCTGTCCAAAGAATTTCCAGCACTGACTTTAAGAAAGACATATATTAAGTCAGCTATTGATGAATTATTATGGATCTGGCAGAAGAAATCAAATAATGTAAATGATCTGAAGAGCCATATCTGGGATGAATGGGCAGATGAAGATGGTTCGATTGGAAAGGCTTATGGATATCAGATGGGTGTAAAGCACCAATACAAAGAAGGAATGATGGATCAGGTAGATCGTGTGATCTACGATCTGAAACATAATCCATACAGTAGAAGGATCATGACAAATATTTATGTTCATCAAGATCTTCATGAGATGAATCTTTATCCATGCGCATATAGTGTGACATTTAATGTAACAAAGAAACCAGAACATGATAAGCTTACGTTAAATGCGATCTTGAACCAGCGTTCTCAGGATATTTTAGCAGCAAATAACTGGAATGTTGTACAGTATGCAGCATTAGTTTATATGATGGCTCAGGTATGTGATATGGAACCAGGAGAGTTAGTTCATGTGATCGCAGATGCACATATTTATGATCGCCATATTCCGATCATCAAAGAGATGATCAAACGAGAGACATATCCCGCACCGAAAGTAACGCTTAATCCAGAAGTCAAAGATTTCTATGAATTCACAACAGATGACTTTAAGATCGAAGACTATCAGGCAGGAGAACAGATCAAAGATATTCCGATCGCAATATAAGAAGGAGAACGTAAGATGAATCTTATTGTAAATGCAGATAAGAACTGGGGAATTGGAAAGAACAATGAACTTTTAGTCCATATTCCAAATGATATGAAGATGTTTCGTCAGATGACAACAGGAAAAGTCGTTGTCATGGGAAGAAAAACATTAGAAAGCTTTCCAAATGGAATGCCGCTTCCAAAGAGAACGAATATCGTATTAACACATGATAAAGACTACGATGCAAAAGGAGCGATCGTAGTTGGAAGTAAAGAAGAATTGTTAGATGAGCTGGAAGAATATAAGGATGAAGATATTTTTATTATCGGTGGAGAAAGCATTTACCGCATGATGCTTCCTTATTGTGATACAGCTTATGTTACAAGAACAGACTTCGCATATGATGCAGATACTTATTTTCCAGATCTGGATGAGATGCCAGAGTGGAAACTTGTGAAAGAGAGTGAAGAAGAGACTTACTTTGATATTGAGTATCAGTTTCTTGTATATCAAAAATAATTCACTCTTTCAATGAATATTTTAAACCATAATTGCCCAGTGACCCATTCGCATTCGGATTCTCACGCAGCTGTACTAAGTTCGTGACAGGTCTTACGACCAGCCACTCACTAAGTGCAGGCGTGTTCATACGGTCACTGGGCAATTATGATTTAAAATATTCTTTATACAGGAGATATTGAATTGTTGTTTTAAAATGCTTCAAGGTATGAAGTGTGGGACTTCGGAATATATGTTATAATGAAATCGATTAAGATAAATGATTGAAGTTTTGGAAAGGATGAGAATAAATGAATCGATCAAAATTGAAATTAACTACGATACTTGCATTGACAGCATTTACAGTTGCTGTGATTCCAGTTTGTTTACAGAGAAAATCTGCGAATGCAGCTTCGAAATATACTTATAAAAAAGGCTTTACTTATGAGAAGATTTCTCCGAACATTGAAAAGAGGATCACGGGAAAATCTTATCGTAAGAATAATAATATTAAATTGTCTGATTTAAGATATGTACAGGTTCTTCATTATGGTTTTGATGGGAAGGTAAAAGAGGGTGAGTTGATCGTTAACAAGAAGATCGCGAAGAAAACGGTCAAGGTCTTTTATGCTCTTTATCAGAAGAAATACAGAATTGAGAGAATGAGATTGATCGATGATTATGGTGCGAATGATGAGAAGTCTATGGCTGCGAATAATACCTCTGCGTTTAATTATCGTGTGATCAGTGGAACGACAAAGCTGTCCAACCATTCTTATGGAATGGCTATCGATATCAATCCAAGGATCAATCCGTGGGTCAAAGGAAATAAGGTATCACCGGCAAATGGTAAGGTGTATAAACAGAGAAAGACGTCAAAATGTAAAGGAAAATATAAGAGATATATGATTCATAAGAATGACACAGCTTATAAGATCTTTAAGAAATATGGATTCAGCTGGGGTGGAGAATGGAGAAGCTCTAAGGATTATCAGCATTTCGAATGCCGCTAACTAGTTATCTCTGAAGGTTGTTGGCGAAGATTTTGTTTGTTAGCGGTTGAAGGTATTGAAGAGAGATGTGGGATTATTGTTATGTGGATAAGACGGGGTTGATCAGGACGTTGCTGCAGAGTGAGATGGATCAGGTGTTGATCACGAGGCCTAGACGTTTTGGAAAAACTCTTGCGATGAGTATGCTTGCTAGTTTTTTGGATGTTAGGAAGGATAGTAAGCAGTTGTTTTATGGATTAGAGATAGCGAAAGAATCCAAGATTTGTGAGCAGTGGATGAATCAGTATCCGACTTTATTTTTATCATTGAAAGATGTCGATGGAACGACATTTGAGAATGCACTAGAGTTTTTGAAATTTATTATATCAAAATTATGTAAAGAACATAAATATTTGTTAGAAAGTAATTTGGTTGATGAAGAAGATAAAATAGTATTTGAAAAGATGAAAAGCTGTAAAGAGAGTTTGTCAGAGGTTCAGAATTCAATTTTTAGAATTATGGATATGATGAATCAATATTACAAAAAGCCAGTGATTCTTCTGATTGATGAATATGATGTTCCAATCGCGAAAGCAAGTAGTAATGGGTATTACAAAGAAATGCTTGAAGTGATGAAAGGTATGTTAAGTACGGCATTAAAAGATAATCCGTCATTGAAATTTGCAGTAATCACGGGTTGTTTAAAGATTGCAAAAGAAAGTATATTTACAGGTACGAATAACTTTGTTTCAGATACGATTTCATCTAGCAGATATAATGAATATTATGGATTTACACAACAAGATGTAGATCAGCTGTTATCTGATGCAGAGATGATGGATAAGAGGGAACTGGTCAGAGAATGGTATGATGGATATAATTTTGGAGATGTTGATGTTTATTGTCCTTGGGATGTGATGAATTATCTAAGGGAGCTTCAAAATGATAGAGCTGCACGACCAGTAAGTTATTGGAAGAATACAAGTGACAATGCCATTATTCGATCATTTATTGACTATACAGGAGCAGCAATCCGAAGAAAATTAGAAATTTTGATCGCAGGTGGTAGTATTGATCAAAAGATTGAAGAAGATCTTACTTATGATTATCTTCATTCATCAGAAGATAATTTATGGAGTATTCTCTATCTGACAAAAGCAGAAAAAGGAAATTTCGGTCATACAACAAAACTACGGATTCCAAATAAAGAAGTAAAGAGATATTTGAATCGACGGTAAGGATATGGTTTGAAGATCATGCGAGAGAATCAAATAGAAAGGCTTTATTTGATGCAGTCTGGAATAGAGACGAGGAAAAACTGACAAAAGAAATCAGCAGTTTATTAAGAAAAACCATCAGCTATCATGACTACAGAGAAGATTTCTACCATGCATTCCTTGCAGGCATTTTTGCAGGAGCTGGTTATCCTGTGGAATCAAACAAAGAACACGGAGAAGGACGGAGCGATATCGTGATCTTTGATGATGAAAGCGGAAAGGTCGTAGTATTTGAAGCTAAATACTCTAGAAAGTTAGAAGACTTAGAAAGAGATTGCCAAAAAGCATTAGATCAGATTAACACGAAGATGTATGCAAAGGAATTTGAAGATACTTATGATGAAGTAATCTGTTATGGAATCGCATTTTATAAGAAACGTTGTTTGGTAAAATGTAAATAGAATAAAAAAAGCCTCACAGGGGTCATCAACCTTGTGAGGCTTTTTGTAATGTTCAAGACTTCATAGAATCAATAAAACGAATTAAAGCATTTACCTGATGTGATTTTAAACCACTAATTTTAACAAGGGTTTCAGAATCTTCATGTTTTCTGCCAAGAAGATAGTCTGTAGAACAATGATAGAGATAAGACAGAGCCAGTAATTTTTCTGTAGATGGGGTTCGTTCGCCAGTTTCATATCCGGAAATAATAGATGGCGAAACATGTAATTGATCAGCAACGTATTTTTGCGAATAATGGTATTTTTCGCGCTGTTCTTTCAATTTCTCTGGTAGACCTTTGATCATGGTTGGATACACCTCCTGTTAAAATAATAGTTACATAGAAAAAATAACTATGGGAGTTATAAAAATACACTTAAAGTGTTGAATAAAAATGCTAAAAGTAGTAGAATATTATAAAAATAGGAAGCCTGACAAAATAATGGAGGACAAAGTATGGATGAAAAAGGGGAATGCATAAGAGAAGAGAGAATCTATCAAAAAACGTGGTTTATAGTTCTATGTTTAATTGGAGTTTTTCCAATAGGAATTTTTTTGATGTGGAAGTATCATAAATTTAGTAAAGTTATTCGAACGATCATAACCATAGTAATTATTTTTACTTTTGGATGTCTTATGTTTGGGAATGATTCAGATGATATAGATTATTCCAGACCGTTAGGGGATTATGACACAGACATTACATACTATGATCTTGCAAGAAATCCAGATGATTACGAAGATCATCTTTTGGTGATGCAAGGAACGGTTGTGCAGACGATGGAAGGTGATGAAGATGTTGTAGAACTTCGTGTAGCAGTAGATGATGATTACGATCAGATTGTTTATTTAAAAATTAATCGCGAAATTATTAACACAAGAATTTTAGAAGACGATACAATTAAATTTTACGGAATTTCTACTGGGTTAATAACGTATGAGTCAACAGAAGGAGCAGATATAACAATTCCATCAGTGACCGTGGAAAAGTTTGAAATATATTAATATACAGTGGGAGATATATGAAGATGAAGAAAAGACTAGTCAGTGGATTAATTTTATGTTTTTTAATTGGATGTTTAACAACAGGATGTGGATCAAAGAAGAAAGTTGTTACATCGACAAAACAGACAAGTGATACACAAAAAGAGAATACGACAGATCAAGCAGATAATAAAGATAAAACATATTCTGTAGGAGAGGCAGTGACTGTACAAGGGGAAAATACAAAATTAGAATTTACAATTACAGATTATGGAAGTTTTTACAATGGACATAGTCCGGCGATGATCTATATTAAGTATCATGCTAAGAATTTAGGAAAGAATGCAGAAGTGATCGGACAGAATAATTTTAGTATTTATGCAGATGATTATGCAGTAAGTAATACAACATTGGAAGATTCAATGTATGGACCAACATCAGATAACGTTGAATTAGCATCAGGAAAGATGGCAAATGGAATCTTTTTTGCTCAAATAGATACGGAAGAAGTAGCAAAGTTAGAGGTAAAAGTAAATGATCAAAAAACATATGTGCTACAGCATAGAAAATCAGGAAGCATACAAAATACAGAATCACAGAATGTAGAAAATGATAATTCAGATGACAGCTATGATGATACATCAGATTCAGATGATTCAGACTATATTCTTCCAGAGAGTGACACGGATTATGTCAGTTCAGAAGAGATAGATGAATTGAGCGCAAGAGAGAAAAGATTAGCAATCAATGAGATTTATGCAAGGCATGGAAGAAAGTTTGACAATGCAGAAGTTAGAGAATATTTTGAAAGTCAGAGTTGGTACCATGGAACAATAGATGCAGATGATTTTGATGAAAGTGTGTTAAATAAATATGAGCAAGCAAATATTAAAAAAATTGCTGATAGTCAATGATTGAAATCAGGGGTCAAAAGAGGAGGTGTGGTAAAAGAATAAATATATGGTGTGTTGATATGACTATTACGAGGAGGTAAACTAAAATGAAGAAATTAACAAAAAATATTACAGTTATGCTACTAGCAGTAGTACTTTTGATCGGAAGCAGCGGGGTAAATGTATCTGCAAAAAATTATTCATTTTCAGGAACATATACAGGATATAATTTAAATTCAGATACATATACAAAGATTGTCTTAAAGAAAAATAAAACATATAAAGTATATATTGGAGGCTCTTATTTTGGTAAGGGAAAAGTAAAGAAATTTGGTAAGAATAAATATAGAGTACCAGGTTATTATATTCGAATGAAGGTTTATAAGAATAAATTAAAAGTATATTGTAAAGACGGAAGAGATGCAAAGATTCCATATGGAGGAACATTTAAAAAGGTTCGTAAGTGATTAGTGCCTTCAGTTTTGTGATAACATAACCATGTTGTCGCTTCCCAATCTGGCAACCGAACCGTGGAGCTTGACCATTATAAACAAGCAAAACCCCCAGTATTGCAGTACTGAGGGTTTCTTTTTGTGTACCAACATGGTACTAGTATCACTTTTGCCTACGGGCATTATAACATATGCAGTTGACAAAAATAATATACATGATTTCTAAAAATAATCAAAATATCTAGTTATCTTTTATGTAATAGTGAAAACTTAAAGTCTTATTTTCCTTATCAAACACAATTTTCTTAACGATCAAGCTGATTGCTGTATGTTTTTCTGCAACGCTGTATTGATCTGAAATAAGAATATTTTTTAATTGTGATTCTAACAAATCTAGTGTATCCAGAACCAATGGAACTAATTTCTTTTCGGACACGCCATGAGATTCTAAACATTTACCCTTAAGATATCTGTAACACTGAAAATTTATGTAAGTGCGTCCATACCGCTTATCTTTTGATATCTTGGAAATTTTGTTTATGGCAAGATTGAAGCAAGTCACGAAAAACAGATTCAGTTATGGACAAACATGCAGATCCTCAAAATGTACCAAACAGCTTGAACAATCAAAAAAGAACGTGACATCGACAGGAAAGTAACAACAGCCTTTAATTGCATCACATGAAGAGACAGATTATAATAATTATACAGGAGGGATCGTGATGGATAAGATAGGATTAGTTGATGAAGGAAAATATAAAGCTTTCTATGATCACAAAGGAAAGATTATGTGGAAAGTTTATGAAAAGCAATACGAATGGAAATATTTGTTTATCATGCTCCTTATCTTTTGGCCGATTAGCTTGTATTATGGAGTAAATAAAGATAAATATATGAGAGCGGCAACAGGAAATGTTAACTGGGCCGGAAAAACGAAATATCTCTATGTTCTTGCAACATGGTTTTTTAGTATCTTTATGACATGCTTATGGTTCTGGATTATTTTCAAAATAAATTCATTTTTTTAATGCAATTTTTTGGCCGTATTTATTAAACAAACTGATCCTTTTGAATTATATCTTCCTGGTACACGCTTCGAAGAATTTTATGTACTATTTGAATTTGATCGTAAATTGAGACTTTTAACACTGGAATATATCCTTGAAATCGAAAAAATGTAAAATCAGTCATTGCATATTGCTTTTCACAAGCTCATGGACATAGAGATTATTTAAGTTGCGAAAATTTTGATATTAGTAATCCTGATAAATTTCAAAAAATCACAACACTTCTTTCGTCTCTTTATAAAAAATTTTCTTCGAATATCGACAAAGATCCGTCTGTAACTCACTATATACGTGGGAAGAATTACATTCCTTTATGAATTTTAGTAAATGCTATTTCAATGGGTGAAATTAGTAAATTTTATGTTAATATGTTACAGCACGATCAAAATAATGTAGCAAAGAGAATTAAACATGGTTTAAGAGAAAACATACTATCCAGTTGTTTGTTTTTCTTATCACCAAACAAATATTTGGAATACTTTAATTCTTTTGAAATTTTATTTACAGATTTGATTTCAAAACTATCAACTGTTTTACCTTCCAAAATAAAAAATGTAATGGTCCTCCCAAATAACTGGAGACGTCTAAAAGGACTCGATTAATACTTTTTCTTGACATATTGTTAATTTTAAAGTATACCAATAAAGTTAAATATGTTTTTACTTTTCAGCATATAATTTAGTCGAAAGTACCTTGGTGTCCTACGTGGTCCAAGGTCGTATTTTTAGGGAGGTCATTTTGTGGCTTCCCTATTATTTTTATATTCAAATAATATCTATTACATTGGCATAATGTTTTGTCAGACTCTGACAAAAATTAAGGAAGGATTCTCTGGAAGAATACAAAGAAAATAAGTTAAAGATCAAAGAGGATCGTGAGAAAATATCTGACGAAATACAAAAGCAAAAGAATCAAAAGTCAACAGCAATTGATATGCCTGATCGGATCCGTGGTGTCTATAATATCCTTGTATCTGACAAATGCAGTGTTGCAGAAAAACATGCAGCGATCAGCTCGATCATCAAGAAGATCGTGTTTGATAAAAAGAATAAGACTTTGAGTTTTCACTATTACATAAAAGATAATTAAATAATTTGATTATTTTTAGAAATCATGTATATTGTTTTTGTCAATTGCATATGTTATAATGCCAGTAGGCAAAATGATAGTAGTTCCCAAGTTGGAACAAAAAAGTAACCCCCACGGTATTGCAGTACTGTGGGGGTTTTCTTGTCTATAATGGGACAAGATCCACGGTTAGGTTAATCGCTACTTATGTCTGTCTAACCATTTGCATAGGTAGTAGGCGACTACACTAGCCAATACAGACATAATAAATGATAGTAATTCATCCAAGCTGATCACTGTTTCGTCTGACGGGACTCTCTTTTCTGTTTCATAAGATCTGATACTTTCAACCGAGAGTCCGATTAGCTCCGCCGCTCTTTCTTGTGTGATTCCTGCGGCTTCTCTTGCTGTCTGATATATATTTTCATTTTGTTTCCTTTCTTACAGGTGCTTTTTGAACTCCACCCATTAGCGAAAAATGTAGTTCTGCTCTATACATATAAAACAATATGTAATTGTAGGGTAGATAAAAGTTCGAATTAATTCTTGGGCAGTTTGTAAGGGGTAATGTTGGTCCATTTTAAGAACGGATGAAGTTCAAAAAACACCTGTAATTTTCCTGTGACTTGGCTATCTTGTAACTACTTTTCCACCGATTGCTCTGATTGCTCTTACTGCCATGTCATATTTCTGCTCTGGAGTAAATTCTTTGATCTCTTTTCCATCCAGAAATTTTCTAACTGTAAATTCTTCTTTTTTCTTCTTTTTTTCTGCCATAGTTTTATACCTCCTTGGTTTTTATATGTTTATGCTGTACTGGTTATACAGATTGCTTATTTTATCTTTAATCTCTGGATTCCTTCCTTGTAGAGTGTTAAGAGATCCATTTTTACTGTTTGAGCATACTGAGCATCTTGGTGCATTTCTAAATTATCTGTAAAAAGGTCTATCTTATCTCTTAATATTCCATATGTTTTTGATCTTTCTTTTTTATAATACTCTACCAATAATTTACCTTATCAGATTAATTCAACTCCGCAATACGGCTAACTCCAACATAAATCTCACTAATCTTATACCAAGTAGGATAATCCACAACTCCAGTCTCAGGCAATCCAAAAACATTCTGAAATTTCCGAACAGCATTTGCCGTAGATTCCCCATAAACACCATCCACAGCAATCGTAGGCAGAGAAGGATAATCTTTAGCAATACGATTCAACTGTTGTTGTATTTGCCGAACCTTATCCCCTCTGCTTCCAATCGTCAGATCATATCCCGGCCAGGAAGAAGGAATTCCTGAAATCTGTTCTGCGGTATTGATGTACATACTCTCTCCATAATAATATCTCAAGATCTCAATCGGAGCATATCCTTGATCGCCTAGGTATTTAGAACCCCATTGTGTCATCCATTCTGCAAGTGCGTATAAACTAAAAAAGAAAAGGCTGAAAATTAAGTGGCCGTATGAATTAAGTATAGAACAAAAAATATTTTTGTGATAACATATCAATGTTGTCGCACCCAATCTGGCAACAGAAAGGGGGTTTCAGCTTGGAAAAATTGTTATCATTTATTATGTCTGTATTGGCTAGTGTAGTTGCCTACTACCTATGCAAATGGTTAGACAGGCATAAATAGCGTACAACCTAACCGTGGATCTTGTCCCATTATAGACAAGAAAAAACCCCAGTATTGCAGTACTGAGGTTTTTTCTTTTTTGTTTCAACTTGAAACATTGCTATCATTTTGCCTACTGGCATTATAGCATATGTATCTCGGAAAAACAATATACATGATTTCTAAAAACATCTGAATGATCTAATCTTCTTTTATGTAATAATAAAAATCTAAGGTTTTGTTTTCTTTATCGAATACAATTTTTTTCACGATCGAACGGATTGCAGTTTGCTTTTCATCCTTGCTGCATTGATCAGATACCAGTATGTCATAAACACCACGAATCTTATTAGGAAGTTCATTGGATCCTTTTTCCTCTTTGTCATGATTCTGTGATTGCTGGAGAAGAAGTTCTCTTTCTTGCTGAATTTGCTCTTTATTGCTTTTGTATTCTGCCAAAGAATCAACGCCATTCAAATATGCCTCTTTGATCCGAACTTCTCTGGCATCCAAACGTTTCAACTGAACATCCAGGATATCCTGTTGATTTTCAACAACCTTTTCTATACGTTCGCATTCTATGTAGGATTTGTTCATATCTTCTTTTAAGACATTTAAAATCAACGGAACAAGCTTCTTTTCAGAAATTCCATGAGAAACCATACATTTTCCCTTAAGGTACTTATAGCATTGAAAATTAATGTAGGTGCGATCATGACGGTATTGCACAGACGTAGAAAGAGAAGCACCGCAGGAAGAACACTTAACAAGACCGGACAGCCAATGTCGATGCTTTGTTACAGGTTTTCCGTTTTTAGGACGATACTCATTTTTTAAACGTTCGTTTGCCCGATCCCAAAGTTCTTCAGACACAATTATAGGAACTAGTGGAGATTTTACAATAATCCATTCGCTTTCATCATTAACAACATGTGTAGTACCATTTGCATAATTCCATCTAAGGTATCCTTTATAGATTGGATTTTGGATAATATACCTAATTGCGCGAGCCTCAAAAGCTCCACCTTTCTTGGTTTTGTAGCCTAAGCGATTCAAATGACGAGCGATCTCATAAAATCCCATCCTAGTATTGGCATATAAATTAAAAATCATGCGAACGATATTTGCCTGATCTTCAACAATTACTAGTCCTAGTCCTTTTTCTACCTTGTATCCAAAAGCCGGAGATGCCTGGAAATTTCCGCGAAGGGCGTTTTCTGTCATACCACGAAAAACGTCTTCCCCTAACTGGATAGAATAAAATTCATCAGTCCATTCGATGATACGCTCAATAAGATCTCCATAAATGTCTTTTGTTGTTTGCTGAGTAGTACTGATTACATCAACATTGCATTTTTTGCGTAACATAGATTTATAAACAATGCTTTCTTCTTGGTTTCGTGCAAAACGATTAAATTTCCAAAGAAGTATTGCTTCAAAAGGAGAAGCAGGCTTCGTTTTTGCCAATCCGATCATTCGCAAGAAATCATGACGCTTTTTTGCTTTTCTTCCAGAAATTCCATTATCGATAAAAACATATTCGTCTGGTATATAATAACCATGCACATTTCCCCAGTCTCTAATACATCTAAGCTGTGCATCAGGAGACAGCTCTTCTTGCATATGCGTGCTGACTCTTATATAAGCAGCTGCAATTTTTTTCATGTTATCACCTTTTCCTTTTTATAAAATATTAAAAATTTGTACAAAAAATACACCCTTGCAGGGTGCCAAGAAAAAATGATATACTTTACTTGTTGAGGGAAAAGTATTTCATCTGTTCTTGACAGGTGCAAGTGTTTTTCTGAATACCGCCTAGTTACCAGCTGGGCGGTATTTTTTTTACCATTTTCCCGATATCAGCAAAATGGTTAATATTAAATTACAATACTGTACACTCTAAAGACATACTAGGAGGTACAGACTTGAATGTTAAAATTGAATATCATCTTTACCAGATCCGATCTGATAAAGGAATCAGCAGCAGAAAACTTGCTGAATTATCTGGAGTTAGTAAAAGCACGATCAACAACATCGAAAACAACCGTTATGAACCGACATTGCTGACGATCTGCATGCTTGCAGAAGCGCTGCAGGTAGCTCCAGAGGATTTGTATTCATATAATGTTACACCATGATGTCCAACATATTGGACATATCATCCCAACATCTTCCAGTACACTCTGAAAAGACTATAATACAGAGAGAGGAGGATAAAGAGATGAAAGAGTGGTATAGACAACAGATCAATCAAATGATCATGCACATCAATGATGAATTATTCTTGAAAAGAATCTTTATCATCATCAGAAATCACATCAAGAGGGAAGGTTAATCGTCTTCCTTCTTTTCTTTTTCGGCAATTCTTTTTGCAAGATCTGCCGTGAAATTACACATAATTTCCTGACCTTTATCATCTAAATTGTTAAAAGTATGCATGATATCAATAATCATGTCATAAAAAGGATTCGATTCATCCAATAAATGAGATACAATTTCAGAAACTTCATCTTCTTGAGGAAGAAACATTTCACCTTTTCCGGATCGGAGCCAAGTTTCATTTACGTTAAATTCTCTACACATCGAATGAATGATAGCATCAGAAGGATTACGTAATGATAATTCATAATTTCCAATAGTGTTTCCTTTGACACCAACGCGAGATCCAAATTCTTCTTGGGTTAATTTTAACGTTTTTCTAAGTTCTTTTATTCGAGTATTCAGTTCTACTCACCTCCTTCTGTTATTAATTTATGAGAAAAGTATAAAACAAAAATCCCACATAGTCAAGAAAATTAAATAAAGTGTATTGACAAATCCCACGAAGTCAATGTATAATATCCACATAGTCAAGAAAAGATGATATACAGCAACAAGTAAACGAAGCACCAGGAAAGAAGGTGGCAGACAATAGAAAAAACAGAACTAACAGAAAAAGACATTTATTGTATTGCGCGAATTATTCAAAGCTCAGTGTTTGCAGAAGGCTGGATTTTTTGTGGATGCCAATATTGTAAATACTGGAAAGATGAATGCGAAAAGTCTTTTGATAATGAAAATGGAAAAATGCATTATGACGTGATAATGAAAAAACTCCAACAGATTACTGGGTTAGATATGGGAATAAATGCAAGTAACCTGAAGGAGAAGTTTCAACGTGATCTTACCAATCAATAGTTAGAAACTGTTTTGAATAAACAGGACATTGATTAGTAGGACATTGGTTATCGTTCAAACAATCAAATTTAACCAATTTTCCGCCACTAGGCATACCACCAGAACGATTGATTCTTTGGTATGTAACATTAACATGGCAAGTAGAATTCGAATGATCACATTGTAACGTAATGGGAATTGTTTTGAATTCTGGCATAACACCCCTCCTTCCGTAATTACTTGGGAATGACGGTTCCCTGTAAGTCAATTATACGGAAAAGGATGTAATTAAACAAGATAACGAAGCACCAGGAAAGAAGGTGAAATGGTGACAGAACAAGAGATCAGGGACATGGGAGTCCGATGTGCATTAAGACATACGGATTCTTTAAGAATGCAGGCAGCAGAAGGGAAAAAGGCAGATTTTACAGAACCATGCAAGAACTGTCCAGATATAGAATCATGCAACTGTGATTGCAGTATAACGACAAAAAAGATTGCAGACGAAGCAGGATATAACGTTGATTTAGTAGGCGGAACAATAAAACTGTACCGTATGAAAAGCATGAGCGTTATTGTGGATGAGGATGAAAATGGGATCTCGTTGGATATTAAAACAAAATACCCAGTAAAACTAAGAGAACCAAGGCGATTAATAAGAACATTATATAAAGTTCGTTTAAAATTAGCCAAAAAAATCATACGAAAAGAGAAAGAGAAGGCAAAAAAAGAGAACAAAGAAGAAGAATTTAAAAATCTAGTGCAGCAAACTATAAACATAATGAATGTATGTGGGAATTTGGTGTTGGTACAGGATGAAGGAAAAATATTAAAGTTTGTATGCAGTGGACTAATTGGATCTGAGGAAGAATTCTTTGAGAATATAAAAAGAGAACTCTCCGAAGCAATATCGGAGAGTTGAGAAATTATAAAACAAAATTATTTAAGAATTCAGTGATAATTTTTAAAGCTTGATCAATCAAAACGTCAGAAATCTTTTCTGCTATTGCTACCAATAAAGATTCAAGAATAACAGAAATGATGTAATTCTTTGGCTTTGGAGCTTCTGGATATTGATCATATAACTTATCAAGCTTATCAGCTATAGATTGAGGTACTGACATATTAGCTTGTTCTACAGTAAGGTCAGCTTTTAATTTAGCAATTTTCAACTCAAAGTTTCGATATTCAGATAACTTCTCATTCGTGAAATTAGATAACTCTTTATGTGTTGCCAAAATAGTGTTCTCCTTCCTTATTTACTTGGACGTGGCAGTGTCCTGTAAGTTCATTATAGGAAGAAAGATGTAAATAGACAAGGAGAATACTGTTTTGGCAACACAGGAAAAAAGTAAATAGCAAATAAGACAACAGATGGATTGACACTCCGTCCGATCGAGATGCAGGCGATTCCTGACTGCGATCCAAAAAGAAATCCTTAGCTCCGAAACCACGCGGAGCCTCCCCAATTAATCGTTTATCTATATGTGAATAAATCGGGCGGAGTGTCAATCCATCTGAACAACGAAACAAAAGAAAGAAGGTGAAAAATATGACAGAGAAAAGAAAAGACATGTTTGAAAGAACAGTGGAGAATCTTAAGAAACTGGACAAGGAATCCTTGGCAATCGTAAAGGCGAGCATCGAGATCTTGGCTGCACGTCAGCAGATGGATGAGAACACACCAACGAATGCTGCATAACAGACAAGCAGATACAAATAGACTGAGAAGAGAGGAGGGAACGCTATGGAAGAATATAAGGTAAGACGATTTGTGAACGACAAAGAAGTAAGAGAACTGACACAAGAACAGAAAAAGATGATGGCAGTGACAGTGATCAGAGCCATCGGAGCAAAAGAAAAGAAAACAGCCCGGTGAGATTCCGGGCAGGAAGGACAAGCATAAAATGGGACCAATGCAAATGAAATTATTAAACGAGATAGAGAAGTCAATGAGATTGAAGGAAAATGGAATGAATATAGCATCGGTGGTAACGCTGCAGGAAGCATGTGTAGAAGCAGCAAGAGATGTAAACGAGTACATATCTCCGTTATGTGACGCAACAGTACACATTACGATTGGAGTATTAAGATATGTTGCAGATCTCCTGGAAGAGGAGGGGGGCTAGATGAATCAGGAAAAGAAATGGCAAAAAAAGTGCAAGAAGCCCTACATAGCTCAACGACAGTAGAAGCATACAAGTATAAAGAGGAGAAAAAATAGTGATGAGTGAAAATAAAAAAGGCCCAGGAAGTAGCCTAGCTAACTCCCAAGGCACAAATAAAAGTTCAAACAAATTATATCATGAAAGAAACGAAGAAAGCAAGATGAATATCAGTACAGCTGTGAGCGTGCTGAAAAATAATCTCGAAAGATATGATGAGCAAATGAAGATGCACGGAATAATGGGAGGAGATTTATTGGGTGAAAATCCGACAATCTCTGCAATGAGAAAAGCAGTTGAAATACTGGAAAACATTAAAATAGTATATCAAAAAACTGTGATTCCAAATGAATTATATAGAGATGGAAACATTGAGCACATAAAGAAAGGCTCTGCTATAGGAATGGCAGATGAGCTGATTAATTATATAGAGTTTAAAGACAGGCATATCTTTGAGCTTGATCAAAAAGAAATCGTAGGAAAATTGATGATTGTAGATATGCGTAAAGGAGCAAAAAATGAGTGATAAGACAGGGAAAATGATTCTGATCAAGGATGGAGTAAATATTGACATCTTTGATGATAAAAATATGAGCGATAAAGTATTGATGCTTGATTATCCAGAAGGAACGAATATGGAGCAGCTACATAAGTTTTATAAGCTAATAGGAAAAGAATGTGAAATTGTAGAAGCTGTGCATCCAAAAAGGCTGTACACACTAACAGAAGAACAGTATCCAGTGATGATGCTTGTAGATGAAGAGTATTTGTATCATGAAACGGCGCAGGTCAATCCAATTGCGTCATATCTATACGAAACAGATGTTCATGGGCATCCGATCAATGGAAATGTTCTGATTATCGGAATGAAAAAAGGATTAGATGGAATGGAATTTTGCGGAATGAATGCAGAGCAAGCAGAAGAATTACGTGAACGACTAATAACGATCAGACAGCATTTAGAATAAGGAGATCAAGATGAGATTGACGATGAGAAATCATAAATCTTATACATACAGAGCGTCTTTGATCCGTGTAGATAATAACTGCGCGATCGGGGACATTGTGGACAAGCTTGGAAAATACGAGGACATATGTGATGATCCGGAGAGATTGAAAGAAATGGTAAAAGAAAAAGGCATCCCGGAACAGTGATCGGGATGCCTTTTCAATGCCATATTGTGGATTAAAAACCACAAATATAGTATAGCAAATTAAAAGCGAAAAAGCAAGGAAATAAGCGGTTCGAATCCGCTTTTATAACTCGATAAAAGTATTAAGTTTAGATAAATATTAATACATAAAGTAGACAGTACAAGGAAGGAAGATGGACCAATGCCATATTGGGTAAGAACAGTATACGCAGGTAAGTGTAAAGAGGTAAAAAAGTACTACAGCAGAAGACATAAACCAAAAGAAAAGAGAATCAAGAGGGAAGAACCAACAAGAGAGACACAGGAGAATGTGAATATAAGAAAGCAGACAGAACAGCTTAGATGGAAGCTAAATTGTAACTTCCAGGAAGGAGACATGTTCGTAACGTTTTCCTACAAGAAAGAGGAGCGACCAGACACATATGAAGACCTGGTAAAACAGAAGAACAAGCTGATCGCAGATCTAAGAAAAGAATACAAGAAGCAAGAAAGAGAGCTGAAATACATCTATGTACTTGAAACAGGAAGCAAAGGTGCAAGGCATATCCATATGGTCCTGGAAAGCATAGAGCCAAAAGCAATCAAAAGATGTTGGGACCGTGGGAGAATAGATATTCGGCTACTTGATGGTACAGGCCAGTACGGAAAGTTAGCTGCCTATCTAGTAAAAGAAAAAGGCAGAAAGAAGATGGAGAAGTACGGAGGTAAGACATACTCCCCCATCAAGAAACCTGAAACAGCCAATTATCAAGAAAGAATTGATATGGGAAAGAGATTTCTTCCGAACAGATGCAAAGAGCCAAAAAGGTTACTATATCGACAAAAGACACGATGAAGAGAACGGCGGTGTACGTAAAGGATACACAGCAACAGGATATCCGTACATGGAATACATTCTAGTTCAAAACGGACACAGATCCTGGTACATAGATGACGGAGGGTAAAGAATGAGTAGAGCAAGAAGACAACAGTACATGCTAAGAACAGAAGCAAGTGAACAAGAAGCAGTGATCACAATTTGTAAGTTCATGGAGAATCGTTATCCAGAGCTGAAACTATTGCATCATTGCCCAAATGGTGGAAAACGTGATCGCGTAAGTGCAGCAGTCTTAAAAAGACAGGGAGTAAAGGCAGGCGTACCTGATCTGCACCTTCCAGTGCCAAAAGGACAGTATGCAAGTTTGTACATCGAAATGAAGTACGGAGATGGGAGGCTTCAAAAGGAACAGAAAGAATTCTTAAAACAGGCAGCAGATTATGGAAACTTCGTTGCTGTCTGCTACAGCCAAGAGATCGCGCTAAAAGTGATCGAAGATTATGTAACACTAAAAACAGGAGAGATAATGCCGATTGAGAACAACCAGGTGTTGAAAAGATGGGAGGAAAAGAAATGGCAAAAGTAATAAAGATGGTCGCAGCGTTTGACTATCCGAATACAATGGAAAAAGTATTGCCGATAGAAGAGATTGTAGAAAGAATAACCGAAAAAGGTTACAAAGTAGAAATCGGCAAAATAGACATGATGCTTATGCAAACTGAAGGAAAACGTATTAAAGTTTACGAAGAAACTGAATTGTAGAAAACAGAGGAGAAACAAAATGGAAGCAAGAAAATGTGATGTGTGTGGAGGATTCTTTTTGCCATATATAGCATCAAATAAGATTGGCGGTAAAAGTGATTCATATAACGAGATAATAGTAAAAGAAAAAAGGATGGGATTAAAAAACGCAAATAGATATAAAGAATATGACGTCTGCGGAAAATGCAGCAAAGAATTAAATAAATGGTTAAAAGGAAACAAAGAAAACTAAGATAACAAATAAATAGCCATATTAGGAGGAAAAATCATGAAAGTAGTTGGAGTTGGAAACTTAAAAGGTGGAGTCGGAAAAACAACGACATCAACATCTCTGGCGTATCTGTTAGGAAGATATGGGAAGAAGGTGCTGATGGTAGATGCAGATGCACAAGGAAATGCTTCAGGAACTATGGGGGTATATGATCCGAACGAAAAAGGACTTGCCGGAATATTACTGGAGCAGCAAAGTACAGAAGAAACGATCAGACGCACAAGATATGAGAATGTGGATATTATCCCGGCAAACATGTGGCTGATGCAGGCAAACGCTCAACTGCTCTATAGTATGGAAAACCAGATAGATCGCATTGAAAAAATGCTGAATGATGAATGTATCAACAACAAATATGATTATGTGATCTGTGATTGTGGATTGTTGCTTGATGTAACAGTGCTAAATGTGGTTAAAGCATCGGATTTGTTAATAATTCCGGTCAAAGCAGGAGGTTATGGAATTGATGCGGTTGAAAACATGATTGAGCAGACAAAAGGAATTCATGAAGGGCAGCAGGTCAAGGTCTTAATGACGATGAAAACTGGGAATATAACAAACAAAGATACAGCACAGTGACTAAGAGATACATATAAAGACAAGATGTTCAAAACAGAAATTAGAAGATCAGTTGTTGCAGAAAAAGCAGAAACAGCAAAAAGACCACTTCCAGAAATGTCAAGAGGAAGCAATGCAGCGAAAGATTACAACAACGTGATCAGAGAAATTATGACAGACGAAGAATGGAATGCAGCACAAGCGTATATCGAATCAAAGCGAAGAAACAAGAAGACTGGAAGATTCCAGAAAGTAGACTAGGAAAGGAGGGAAAAGACATGGCAGGATTTAACGTAATGGACATGCTTAATAAGACAAGCAAAGAAGGAATCGAAGAGAAGCCAAAGGCACGATTCAGAACAAAAGACATAGATATCTATAACATTTACGCAAACGAAGACAACATAAGTGATCAGATCGGCATCGATGAAAAGGCAGCAGAGATCAAACTTCTTGGACTGCTACAGCCATTAGAAGTTATGTATGAGCCTAACCAGAGCGGAGAAGAATACAAGCTGATCGGTGGCGAACGAAGATGGAGAGCATTAAAGAAACTGGTAGAGGAAGAAGATCTCCAGGAATTTAGGGAAGCAACATGCCAGATCAGAAAGCCACGAAGCAAAAATGAAGAGATCATAGAGCTATGCATCTCCAACAGTTACAGAAAAGCAACACCAGAAAAAGAACTGGAAAGAATCAAATTATTGACGGATGCACTGAAAGATGCAAAGGCAGCAGGAGAGAAGATAATGGGCTACGATCTAGAATCTGGAAGACTGAGAGACATAGCAGCAAAGATTCTTGGAAAAAAACCGACACAGATCGCAAATGCAATGAGCATCAACAATAATTTGATTCCAGAGCTGAGAAAACTGTTAGAAAAACAGGAAATTAGTTTTTCTGTAGCTGTAGAGATCGCAGGACTGGAAGAAGATGAACAGGAAGAAATATACAGTTGGTATCCGGACGAGATCATAACTGTCAAGAAGATAAGAGAGTACAAACAACGCATCCTGGAAGAACAACGAGAAGCAGAACTAAAGGAATCAAGGCAGGAAGCAGAAGCGGACGAAACCGAAGAAGAGGAAGAAACAGAAATTGAGGGCCAGATGAATCTGGAAAGAGATTTTCCAGAGTATTGTCCGGAACAAAACGAATTAGAAAAACAGGCATTAGAAGCATTTGCAGAGAGAATTCAAAGACAAGTTCGTAGTGAAGGAATAAAGAATTTATCAGAATTAAAAGAATACATGAAGACTTGGTATAAACACTCTGGCGGAACGTTATGTGGATCAAATGGGTTCGACGGGTGGTATAGCTGTGAAAAAGGTCATATAAAACTATGCAAAAATAACTTCGAGGAAATTGTTAAAAAGACAGTTAACAAAATGGCAGATGTGATCAGCGAAATGATTCAATTCGATGTTGATGCAGCGGAAGAACAAAAGACGGAACGTGTGGAGATTCCGCAAACAAACAAAGTAGAAGTGCCAGAAATCAGATCAGATGAGCGAAGACACCGCTTAAAACTTGCAAGCATGTTTTTCGATGCAGTAGACACAGGAAAGAAATCGTTTGAGCTACGAAAAAATGATAGAAACTATAAGATCGGGGACATCATAGAACTGCACGAAATGAATGACGGAGAAGAGACAGGAAGAGTAACAGAAAAGCAAGTGATCTATGTCCTGGAAGGATTTAAAGGACTGGAAGAAGGCTACTGCATTTTAGGATTGGATGAAAAGGAGAGATAAACATGGATATAAGAGATAAAGTTCAGATAGATGCAATTAAAGACCGCGAAGAATATAGTATCTGCGAGTATGGGACACATGTATTGATTTATAACGGAACATATGGAGTGTATGTTCCGGAGAAAATATTGATGCTAAATCCAAAGCGATATGAAAAAAATGAGGACCTGGCAAAACTGAATCCATATGACGTAGTAGATGAAACAAGAAGTGCCACGATCATAAAGGAATCAATCACATTTAGTGGAGAGATCGCAAATGCTGTAATTGACTTCGGAAGAGAAAAAACGTGGATATGGCAGAGTGCGATAAAGAAATTCGGAAAGAGACGTATGTACGGAGTCGCAGATGTGCATATGGAAGGAGAAGAGAAAAAGATAGTCGTGGTAATGGATGCAGAAGGAAATGCAATCGGGATCATTAAGACGATGGAAGATATAGAAGCACAGAAGAATGATACATACACGATTTAGGAGGTTGCATGAACAAAGTAATACTAATGGGCAGATTAACCAGGAAGCCTGAGATAAGCTGGAACGAGGAAGATCTATGTATAGCAAGGTTCACACTTGCAGTAGATCGCAGATTTAAGCGAGAAGGGCAGCAGGACGCAGATTTTATCGGATGTGTTGCATTTGGAAAAAACGCAGAATTTGCAGATAAGTATTTGAATCAAGGAACTAAGATCGCACTGGAAGGGAGAATCCAGACAGGAAGCTACATAAAAACGGACGGAACAAAAGTATACACGACAGAGATTGTGGCGGAGAACATGGAATTTGCAGAAAGGAAGGAACGATGATCGAAGGGATAAAGAAGATAAGAGAAGCGTTTAGAAAGATAACAGCAGGACTCAGAAAAGATGGAACGATCAATGCGCGTCCAGGATATGAAAGCTATATAAAAGAGAAACTGAAAGAAAAAGAGGAAGTGCCAGGAAAAGCAATAATGTTTGCAGATGGAGAAAAAATTGCAGAATTAACGCAAATCAAAAAGGCTGCACTGAAGACGGGAGAAGCAGAGAATGTTTGGGCCGTGTGTGGAATTAGAGGGAAAATACATCCGAAAGTAGTTGAAATTAAATTATGTGCAAACAGAAAGCAAAAGAGAAAACTGCATAACAAGGGGAATAACAAAAGAAAAATGAATGGACAACCACTAAAAAGATTTATAGCAAAGCAAAAGGTCCGAAAAAGAAAGGTGTCCGAATCGGACACAATGAAATAATGCACTACTGGTGGGAACCAGTTGCAATATACCACAAGCAACTATTAACAAACGCATAAGAAACAAAAAGTCATGTATAAGCCATGAGATCTATTAGCCTACTGCCGGGAAAAGGCAGCAGGCGGAAAGGAGAACAGACAGCTTAGTTCTTTACCTGATTAAGATTCTTTTAGTAACTATTAACAACGAGCCAATCACAAACATATTTTTTCAGATTCTATTATGATGTAACTTTTAACGATATACCAGATTTAGTTTTTACAATTATTTTTTTAATACAAAACCTAAAAAGAAAGAATCACAATGAATTATATGATCAGGCAAAAAGAAACAGAACAGTGATCACGAATAATACATTGGTTCAGGCAAAGAACTAAGCTGTCTGAAACGAAACTATGCAATACACAGAAGATTTTAAACGAGGAATCGTAAGAACATTATTAGCGTCAGGGATGACAAGGAAGGAATTTGCAGCGAAAACAAAAATAACAGTACAAGCGTTAAGAAAATGGGTAAAACAATACAAAGACGAAGAAATAAAAAATGTAGATCATAACAATCGCAGCAAATACAGCGAAGAATACAAAAAAAGTATCGTATCGAAAATGCTGTTTGATGGGATCACATATGAAACAATGTCAAAGAAAACAGGAATCAGTAGTCAATTACTAGAGTATTGGGACAACAAATATCGATATATATTGATCGATGAATTTGAAAAAAGGATGGCAAATAGAAGGAAAAAGAAAGTTAAGAAAGAAACAAGATGGCATAGATACGGAGCAGGTGCTGGAAGGTATGAATAGGAGAAAATGGAAGAATGCAAATTACAATTTAATATTAGTAGAGAATGGATAACAGGCTTAGTAAGAGAATGGTTCTATTTAGAAGGAAAGGGATATGATAAGTGCATAGAGATATTGAACGATTGTATGAGCGGAACAGATGAAACAAAAGAACAGATCAGGAGACATGCAGAAGATGTTTTACTTGGACGTGCAGCACTGAAAGGAAATACAGCAGACGGATCATATCATTTAGAAATTTATTCGCCTGAACATCAAGAGAAGATGCCACATGATATGAATGTGTGGGAAATTGTAGGAGAGCAAAAGAAAATTAAAGATGAACTAGAGCAATATAAAAGGCGTTGGAAAGTTGCAATGAAGATGATTCCTAGATATCTAAAAGAAGAAATCGGAAATGAACTTGACGAAGATCTTACAGCAACTAGTCCAACAGTATCAAGAACTCTAGACAGTTATATGAAAAGAATGCTTGATACAGAGGAACATACAACGGAAGACTATGGATGGTTAGAACCAAGTGGAAAATTCCACGCAGTGGAATGGGGAGAACATCAGAAATGGGCTTATGAATATTTAAAAAGAAGTTCAACGGAAGAAAAAATGCCAGTACTTTATGAAGCAGGAGACGTCCTAACAAAGAAAGGATGGGTACTGCTTCATAATCCGGCCCAAGGAGTTGCAATGGCGACAATAAATCCTCGTAGAGATTATACAAAAGCACAGAAAGAGTTTTTATTTAGTTATTACATGGAGAGAAACTGCGAAAAAGAAGCTAATGAAATTTGGAGGGAATAAATATAATGGCAACGATTAGAAATAGACTAGGGAAAATTCATATGTTTACACGAGGACGGGACTTCGGAGTTCCGGAATATCTTGCTGAAAAAGGATTGGATGTAAATGTAGAATACGTGAGAAATGGAATGAACGATGAAATGTTAGCAATCGAAGTGTTTGAAACACAAGAAATAGCAAGAGAGAAAGATGATGATAAAAACAAAGACATTGACGTTGATAGAATTAGTAGACTCATGCGAGAAAAGTTGTAGAATGCAATAAAATATTAAAGAGGTGAAAAGCAGAATGATAGAACTTAGTGTCGGAATAATTATCGGAATAATATTAGGTGCAACAGCGATGTCACTTTGCGCAGCAGCAAAAGAGAGGGATAAACGATGACAAAGGAATTACAAAATACTAAAAAACTTACAGAGGATACAAAAGAAGAACACGAGAAAAGCAAAACGGTAACTGACATACTAGAAGAAATAAAGCAGGAGATGTGCGATGAATATTGCAAATATCCAACTCTTGTAGATAGCAGAGAAGATTTATTTGCAGATGACAGCCCTTGTATGAAGTGCCCGTTAACTAGATTATAGGAGAAAATAATGATTGAAAGAGACAAAGAGCAAAATACATGCTTGGTTATGCGATGTGAAAATTGCGGAAGATTGCATGTATATAAAAGAGAAAGAAAAGATGGAGAAGGATGCTTGTGTTGCAGTGGCGGACCAATACGAGCACTGGGGAATGCAATCGTGCATGGAAACAAGACATCAGATGTGAAGGTTAGGGTATCTGTAGAGCGTGAAGAACTAGATAAGTTTATAAAGGATATGGATAGAGTTAATCGGTTGGCGGATGAAACCTATGACAAGATAAGAAAAATGAGCAAAATTAAAATTGAATGTTAGGAGACAAAATGAACGACTTATTAATTAAAGCACTTATTACAGTAATGATAATAGATGCAGGAATGCACTTTTATTATGATTACAAAAAGAATACATACCAAAGCCTAAAGTTTTTGATACTAACGGTATTAATGGCAGTTTCGGTTGGAGCAGCATTAACAAAACAAGAAACAGATAACGTGCAGCAACGAATGAAAATAATAGAACAAAAAATAGAAATGCAAGAAGAAGGAAAGGAGCCAGAAGAGGATGGAACAATTCATGAAATGCGCGTGCATGGTGATGCTGATAATAGACATAATAAAGGACATAAAGAGCAAATTAAAGTATATAAAGAAAGAGGAATAAATGTTAATGACGATAGGGCTAGAGATGAGAAAAGATGTGTTGGAATGCTTTTTAAAACATGGAATATGGGTGGAAATCACTTTGTTTGGTGGAATTGAGGTGGAAGGATATCTGCGAAAAGCAAGTGCAGAAGAATTAAAAGATTATCAACGCTATTATTTGGCATTCGAAGAATGTGAAAAATATTATTATGCAACATATAAAAAAAGTGGAAAACCAGATAAAGAGTTATATTTTGACGAAAGAAGTGTACTGAGTATAACTTGGGCAGGAAAACCATTCGAGAAAATCATAGATGGAGAAAAAAGATGGGATATAGAGATTGTCCGTGCTTGAAATGCGACCACGGCGGAGAAAGAGAAAAGAGAATTGAATGCAGGAGAAAATGCACAGAATTTGTTGCTTGGAAACTAAGCATGCAGGCGGTAAGACAAAAGAAGAAAGAAGACAAGAATAAATTTTATTCGGAAACGAAACTAAAATGCTACAGAAGAAAAGCGATGAAACAAAAAACTGGACGGAAAAGGTAGCAGATCGTCGACTGGAGGAGATAGGATGCAGAATATAAGACCGGTATCAGAAAAGAAATGGGACATAAGCAATCACGCGTTTTATCAAGCGTATCATTTTGCAATGAGATACAAAGAATTTAAGGACATTCTTAGATACAAAACAAATACTGTAGGAAGTCCTAAGTTTGGAGATACGACAGGATCTGGAGTAACAAAGAGTGCAACAGAGGAATTGGCAATCAAAAGAGCATGGGCAAAGAAGAACTACAAGATGATAGAAGAGTCAGCGAAGAAAGCAGATCAGCAACTGTACAAGTACATACTCAAAGCAGTAACAGAAGAAGGGATAACATACAAGTACCTGAAAACGGTGATGAATATACCAGCTGGAAGGAACTACTTCTACGAAAAGAGGAGAAAGTTCTACTACATCTTATCAAAGAAATTAGACAATTAAGAAGGGAGAAGAATATGAACGAAGATATGAAGATTGGAGCTAAAATTGCTCTAGAAGGAGTAAAAGAAGAATTAATAAAAGTAAGAGCAGAATTGAAAAGAAAGGGGTATGACAATAGAAGAGGATTTACGACAATCGAAGCATATATAGACGATTCGATAAAAGAATTAAAATGAAAAGAAATGTAAAATAAAGAAAATAAAGGGAAGAAAGGGACTCACATACAATTCAGAGTGTTATTATAATAGCATGAATTAAAAAGGGAACGAGAATGTAAGCCATACAGCAGCAGATCTTGTTTCTTTTTTTTATTATGGACATCTAGCTCAGTAGGTAAGAGCAGTCGGCTCATAACCGATCGGTCCGGGGTTCGAGTCCCTGGATGTCCAGTAAAAGGAAGTGATGCAATGCCAATTTACAAGCGATGTAGCAAATGTGGAAAAAGAATTCCATCCGGTACAACATGTGAATGTATTAAGCAGATCAGACGGCAGCAGAAGAAGGAACGAGATAAAGACTATGATCAGCACCGAAGGAATAAGACAAATGCTGCATTCTATAAGACAAAAGCTTGGGTACTGACAAAGGAAGATGTACTCGCGCATTACATGTACATAGATCTCTATGCATACTATCACGATGGCAAGTTCGTACCAGCAACAATGGTTCATCATATCATTCCAGTTTCAAAGGACTACACGAAGCGATTGGACAGAGACAACCTGATACCATTAAGCGACAAGAGACACGGCATAGTACATAAGCAGATGAAAGAAGGAAGAGAAGAAGAGATCATCCAACTGCTTCTTGAGTACAAAGAGAAATGGAAGAAAAAGGAAAATTCAGAGGTGGGAGGGGTGGTCAAATTGTTTTGACCATTCCTATAGACCGCACGCCCTAGATTTCTTTTCGCAAAATTCTAAATATAAAATCTGAAAAATGGAAGGAGTGAGAAAATGCCACGGAAACGAAAACCGCTTGCAACACAAAAAGGGAATCTGACAGTTGCACAACAGGAAGACAAAAAACTGGAAGAACGACTTGTGCAGACAGGCAAGGAAACCCTAGCAAAACCGCCAACTTGGCTGATTGATGCGAAAGCAAAAAACGAGTTTAAACGGCTTGTAAAAGAGTTCGAAAAAATGGAAATTGACGTGATCGGCAACCTGGATGTGAACAACCTTGGATGCTATTGCAATGCATTTTCTTACTACATTTCGGTGACAAAACAGCTAAAAAATGAGGATAAAGTGATCAAAAAACCGACTCAAAACGGAGAAATTTTGGTTAAAAATCCGTTGTGTGATCTGCAAAAAATGTATTCAGAGGAGATGCGTAAGTTTGCATCAATGTGCGGACTTACAATAGATTCAAGGCTGAAAGCAGCAACGATTGCAAGGGAAGGCATCGATAATGAAATCAATGATGAATTTGGTGACATATGACAGTTAAGAACAGGCTGATCAGATATGCGACAGACTGCATCAGCGGAAACATAATCTCTTGCAAGAAGCATAAGCAGGCATGCAGCAGATTTTTGAGAGATGTGAAAAGGGAAGAAAGTGGAGAAGCCTCTTTTTACTGGGACGACCAGGAAGCACAAAAGATAATCAAATGGTTCAGCTTCTTGAGACATTCAAAGGGAGTGCTGGCAGGAAAACCGATCAAGCTGACTGATTGGCAGCAGTTTCATTTGTGCCAACTCTATGGATGGAGAAGAAAAGAGGATGGGTATAAGCGGTTCAAGAAAAGCTTTGTCGAAGTTGCAAGAAAAAATGCAAAGAGTCAGGAAGAAGCAGGCGTTGCATTATATGAAATTTCTGTGCAGGCAACAAAAAATAAAGAAGTCTATGAGTATTATACAGCAGGTGTGAAACGTGACCAGTCTAAGATTGTATTTGAAGAGGCAAAACTGATGTTGAACGGATCGCCATTGAGAAAGAAGTTTAAACTTACAAATAATGCGATCACACATGTAAAAACAGGAAGCTATATAAAAGCATTGTCAAAAGAAGATGGAAAAACTGGAGACGGAACGAACCCAGCCGGGCTGATTGTAGACGAGTACCACCAGCACAAAACAACAGAGTTTCTTGACCTTGGACTTGGATCGAATACAAAAGAATCTTTGTTGATGATCATCACAACAGCTGGAATGGATCTGACGTATCCTTGCTATACACAGGAATACGATTACTGCAGCAAGGTGTTAGATTCTAATATTGATGTTGAAAATGATACATATCTGATTGACATCATGGAAATTGACCAGGGAGATGATATTGGAGATGAAGAAAACTGGAAGAAAGCGAATCCAATCAGAATGTCATATCCGGCCGGGCGAGAAAAAATACGTGGAGATTACGAGATCGCAAAGGTAATTCCAGAAAAAATGATAGCCTTTTTAACAAAAATGCTGAACATGTGGGTACAGCAGAAGGAAAATGGCTACATGAATATGGAAAAATGGAAGAAATGTGAAGTGAAAAAACTTCCGATCGACATCAAAGGGAAGCCAGTTTATGTTGGCTTCGATATGTCTTCCAAAATTGATTTAACGTCAGTAGCGTTTGTGATTCCGTATAGAAATGGGAAACTGGACCAGACAGGAAGAGAAATCACAGAATACATTGTATTATCTCATTCGTTTATTCCAAACCAAGAAAAACTAATGGAAAGAGTATTCAGGGATAAAGTTCCATATGATGCATGGGAGAGACAAGGATTCATAACAATAACAAATAGCGAAATCGTGGACCAAAACGTAGTAATGGATTACGTTCTTAATTTTTGCAAAGAAAATGAACTGGATATCCAGACATTATGCTTTGATCCGGCAAATGCAAGTAAGATCATGATTGATTTATCGAATGAAGGCTATATTGTTGAAGAAGTTTATCAGAGCCACAAATCCTTGAATGAAGCAACAGAGGGATTCAGGGAAGAAGTGTACATGGGAACTGTATGCTATTTGTATAATCCGGTTTTGAATTACTCAATGAGTAATGCGGTGATTAAAAAAAATAATGGACTGATCAAGATCGATAAGGATGCAACATCCAAGAAGATTGATCCAGTAGATGCGACGCTGTGTGGCTATAAATTAGCAAGGTATCACGAATTTAACAATATCAGACAAGAAGCGTTAGATGAATTTTTAGCAAATGAATGGTAGGAAGAAAAATGGGAATAGCAGCAAACATTATAAATAAAATAACAAATTGGTTTAGGGGATCTCCAACAAAGGGAATGTCAGAAGAGGACTTTGCAGAATGGCTTGGAATTGGATACAGAAATAAGAGTGAATTGCGAGAGGTAACTTACTACACTTGCATGAAAATCTTATCGGAAACAATGGGGAAACTGCCAATTAAGGTTTATGAATGGCAAGGGAGCAAAGGAAAGGTTAGAGCAGATCCGGACGATACATCCAAACTACTAAATGAAAGACCGAATCCACATATGACACCATCTATATTCTTTGCAACAGTTGAGAACAATAGAAATCATTATGGGAATGGATATGTATGGATTCAACGAAGAATTTCCAGGAATGGAAGCGAAAACGTAGGCCTTTGGATTATGCAGTCAAATTGCGTGACACCGATCTATGATAACAAGGGAATATTTGCTGGAGAAGGCAAGATCTATTATCAATATACAGATCCGCTGGATGGAGAAATGTATGTATTTCCAGAAATGGATGTGCTGCACTTTAAAACGTCAATGACGTTAGATGGATTAACAGGAATCCCGGTACGAGATATGCTTGGAGATGTGGTAGAAGGGGCATCACAGAGCCAACAGTACATGTCGAATCTGTACAAAGGCGGAATGACTGCATCGATGGCACTACAGTATTCTGGAGAAATTGATGAATCAAGGATCAAATTATTGCAAAAGAAGTATGATAAGTATCTTTCAGGCCCGAAGAATGCCGGAAAGATTGTGCCAGTACCAGCAGGTATGCAGCTACAGCCATTAAATTACAAGCTGACAGATGCACAGTTCTTTGAACTGAAGAAATATACAGCGTTGCAAATTGCAGGAGCGTTCGGAGTCAAGCCGAATCAGATCAATGATTATGAAAAGTCGTCCTATGCAAACAGCGAAATGCAGCAGCTGTCATTCTTAGTTGATACTATGTTATTCCCTCTGAAACAGTACGAAGAGGAATTAACGTACAAATTGTACATAGGAACAGATAAAAGCTGTAAATTCAACGAAAAAGCGATCCTGAGGACAGACTCCAAGACACAGATGGAAATACTTGCTCAGGGAGTTCAAAACGGAATGCGTAAGGTAAATGAAGCACGAGAACTGTTAGATCTTCCAAGAGATCCGGATGGAGACGTGCTTCTTATGAATGGAAACTTTATTCCGGTCAAAATGGCAGGAGAACAATATAAGAAAGGAGAAACGAGTGCTTGAAAGAACTAAAATTTTATAACAAAGATCGTGACGGAAACACAAAAGTTTGTGGATCTATGACGATTAAGAACCAGACAGATTCCTCAGCGGATCTGTTTTTTTATGGGGATATTGTAAGCGAAACATGGCAGAGCGAATGGTATGAAGACGATATGGCACCGGGAGATGTAAAAAAATTCCTTGATCAGTTGGACGGAACTGAAAACATTAACATCCATATCAATTCTGGCGGTGGTTCCGTGTTTGGCGGTATTGCAATCTACAACATGCTACGCCGCAACAATGCACACAAGACAGTGTATGTTGATGGATTAGCAGCAAGCATCGCATCCGTCATTATGATGGCAGGAGATGAGATCGTAATGCCTAAAAATGCAACAGTTATGATCCATAAGCCATCGGCAAGCTATTTTTTTACAACAAAAAATGCGGATGATCTGCGAAAGGATGCAGAATCTCTGGATACTTGCCAGGAAGCGATAATGCAGACATACATGACAAAAGCCAAGGTAGACAAAGAAGAAATTGAACAAAAAGTAAATGATGAAACATGGTTAACCGGAGAAGAGGCAGCAGAGTTATTTGACATAAAAGTCGAAGAAGCAAACGATGCAGTCGCATGTGCCGGAAGCTCCATGTTTTTTTGTTACAAAAATGTCCCAACAAGCCTGACTGCGCAGGGTAAAAATGCCAAGAAAAAGGATGAGCAGAGGCCTTTAAGCAGACAGGATATAAAAGAAATTTTCAACGAATCTTTTAGCGAGTACCAGGCAAGGGAAAAAGAGAAAAAAGAACTATTAGAAAGCTTAAACAAGTATGGAGAAAGGAAACAGAATGGATAAGAGAGAAATTGCAGCAAAAATTACACAGAAGAAAGAAGAGATCAAGAATCTGATCTCCCAGGATAAGTTAGAAGATGCAAAGAATGCAAGAAAAGAAATGCAGGAGCTTCAGGAGAAGTATGATCTTCTTGATGAAATGGAAAAAGAAGAAGGAAATAGTGTAAAGAACCAGGCAGCAGCAGGAAAAGTAAACGAAATCAAAGGAAAGAAAAACGTAGTATCTGCACTTGTAAATGCATTAAGAGCTGGGTTTAAAAAGAAACCAGTTGCAAAGGAAGATATGGAAGTGCTGGATGCTATGAAAGAGGGATCTGACGAAGATGGAGGCTTAACAGTACCAGCGGATATCTCTACAACGATTAGAACACTAAGACGTTCCGAAGATGCCTTAGAAACGATCGTAAGGACAGAACGCACAACAAAGGTAAAAGGCAGCAGAGTGTACGAAGTGAATGCAGATTCAGTTCCATTCGATACAGTAGACGAAGAAAGCCAGTTTCCTGATGTTGCAACTCCAGTTTTAAAGAAAGTTGAGTATGTGATAAAAAAATTCGGTGGAATCTTAAAAGCTACATATGAACTGCTGGAGGATTCCGACGAAAATATTATTTCTTACCTGGAAAACTGGATTGCAAGAAAAGTAAAAGCAACAAGAAATGCACTAATCATTAAAAAATTGGATGAAATGACGGATGGTTTTGAAATTGAAGCAACATCTGTCGATGATCTGAAAAACATCTTTAACGTCGAATTAGATCCGGCATTAGTCGCAGGATCGAAAGTGTTAACAAACCAGAGTGGTTTTAACTGGTTAGACAAATTAAAAGACAAAGAAGGAAATTACATCTTACAGAAAGATGTAACAAATCCGTCCAAAAGATTATTATTCGGCACATATCCGGTTGCAGTTATGTCTAATAAGACGATCAAAAATGGAGCTACTGGAAAGGTGCCGATTTATTGCGGAAACTTTGAAGAAGCGATCACACTGTTTGACAGAGAAAAGCTTACAATCGGAATTTCTACAGAAGCAGGAGATTTATGGAGTAAAGACCAGACTGGAATTAAAGTACGTGAACGATTAGACTGCCAGATCGTCGATGATATGGCGGTATATAAAGCAGAAATTCCGGCAGATCAGATCTCAGAACCAACAAAAAAATACAGAAGATCAGAACTGGAAGCAATGACTGTAGACGAAATTAAACAGCTTGCAACAACTAAGAGCTACACAATTACAAAGACAAAGAAAGATGAGATCATTGAAGAGTTTATCACAGCTCAGAAAGGATGATAAATGGATGCTGATGTACGTTCACAGCTTCTTGAAGAAGCGAGCGAATATCTAAAGGTTGAAGAAGACGATGTCGTATTCAATCTTGCATTTGATGCAGCATGTGAAACAGTGGCGGCAGCAGTTGGAAAGTTTGATGAAAACAGTGCAAGAATGAAACTTGCACTGTTTTTGATCATGCAGCAATTGTATGATAACCGATCTATCCTGGAAACAAAGAATAACGAGAAAATTTCGTACATTGCAAGAATGATCTTATTGCAGTTACAATTGGAAAATTATTCGGAGGATGAAGATGATTAACATCGGAGACATGAATAAAAAAATAGAGATCTATGGTTTTGGATGGGATAAGGATGAACTTGGACAAAAAATCAGAAAAGAAAAGTTAATTGCCAGAGTATGGGCAAAAGTTCGCCTGATCCGATCTTCCGAATCAATCAAGCTTCTGAAAAACGAAGCAACGGAAGAAATGCAATTTACGATCAGATATCGAAAAGGAATTGATAAAAACATGAAAATTCGATACAAGGATCAAATGTATGGAATTGATTCGGTAGAAAATGAAAACGAAGCGGATAGATTTCTGATACTGCATGCGGAGGCTGTAGAAGATGAAAATAAGAGCGAAAACAACATTTGTAGGTACATTTAACATGAAAAAAGATGAGATCAAAGAATGTGACGATCGAAGAGTCGTAAATGATCTGAAAAAACTTGGATTAGTAGAAGATGTACCAGAAGAAAAAGAATCGGTGTCCGATTCGGACACAATGGAGCAAAAAAACGATGTCAGATGAAATTGATTTTGAATTCGACACTGCTACGTTCGATGAATTACGAGAGAGTCTGGAGAAAGTAGCAAAGAGGTATCCGGATTATGCAGAAAAAGAACTAAAAAAAGAAGGAAGAGAATTCAGCAAGGCTGTAAGAAAAGAAGCTTTATCCGCTACAGATAAACACACAGGAAATCTTACAAAAGGATTCCGACTAGGACCAGTAAAGCATATCAATGGTGTAATCCTGGAAGAATTTATGGCAGAGGGAAGAAAAAATCCGCACTGGCATCTGGTTGAAAATGGTCATGAGATCATAACGCCATTTAAAAAGAATGGGAAAAAACTCAAAAATGGTGGTAAATGTGTTGGCTTTGTCCCAGGAAAAAGAATTGTATCAGCAGTTCTGAAAAACTGGGGCGGAAAGCACGAAGAACGACTAAGAAGAGTCTTACAAAGAGTAAAGGATGATGCAGGACTATGATCACGATTGATGACATGAAAAAAGCGGTCGTAGCCGCATTAAATGAGAACTTTGATTATCCATGTTACGAATTTGGAGTCGTAGAACAAATGGAATATCCGTGTTTCTTTGTACGAATCACGGAAAATGGAGAGCTATACACGAAAAACAGGTATCAACAGCGTTACGCTGTAGAAATTGTTCTTATGCATGAAAGAGGCGAGTATGGACAGGAAATCAAAGTATTGAAAGATATTGAAAAAATAAAGCAAATCTTTTTATTTGCGATGCAGACGGAAAAGAAAAAGGTTCCGATCATGAATTTTGGAATGGAATACACCGGAGAACGTGGAAATGTTCCACGGATCACATTTGATTCAGAATTCCTGGACGACTTATACAAGCCATCGGATGCACCGCTAATGAAAGAATTAGAAATGAAGGAGGACCTAAACAATGGGAATGCCAAGCATTAACATTATATTCAGAGAACTTGCAAAGACATTTGAACAGAGAAATGACAACGGAATTGTTGCTTTAGTCCTTGCAAATAATTCTGGAATGAATCCGAAAGAATACAGACCGGGAGATGATCTGGATGCTTCGATTGCAAAAGATGCAAAAATACAAATCCAGTTTGCAATGGAAGGTGGAAGAGAAAAGCCGCAGAAAGTAATCTGCTTTTTTGGACAGTCTGAATATGCAGATCTTGATACGATCCTGGATGAACTAGACAATGTAAAATTCGATTATCTTACATTCGGATCAGCATTACAGGAAGATCAGAAAGCAAAAGTAACGAAATGGATCAAAGAAAAAAGAGAATCAGGAAAGAAAGTAAAGGCAGTTCTTGCAAATACAACAGCGAACGATGAAGGAATTATCAACTACACGACTGAAAGTGTGACGATTAGTGGAGAAGAATATGATGCTGACAAGTTTTGCTCAAGGATTGCAGGAATCCTTGCAGGAACACCGCTTACAATGAGCTGCACGTACACAGTTCTGGAAGATGCAGAAAGCTGTACAAAATTATCCAAAAAAGAAATGGATGAAAAGATTGATGCAGGGGAGTTTATTGTGTTTAGGGATGGTGATTACATCCGTGTTGCAAGGGGCATCAATTCATTAACAACTGTATCAGATACAAAAACAGATGATTTTAAAAAAATAAAGATGATTGATGTGATGGATCACGTTTCGACCGATCTTACAGATACGATCAAAAACAACTGGTTAGGGCAGTATCCGAATAATTATGACAACAAATGCTTACTATTAGCGAATTGCCAAGAATATTTGGATGGACTTGTATCAAGAACAATTTTATCAAGTGCGTCAATCGAAATTGACATCGAAGGAAACAAGAAATACCTAGAGAGCAAAAACGAAGACACTGTGAACATGACAGAAGATCAGATCAAAAAAGCACTTACCGGGGAAAATGTTTTCTTAAGTTCACAGATGGGAATTCTTGACGCAATGGAAAACTTTAATATAGACATTGTAGTTTAGGAGGTACAAATGAAGACATTTGAAGATAATGACGTAATCAACGGCTCATGGGGAGAAGTATGGGTCGATAATGATTATATGGCACAAGCAACAGCACTGGAAGCAACAATCAAATTTACAAAAACAGACGTACCGCAGACAGGAAGATTGAATTCAGGAAAAAAAGTAACAGGTATCGAAGGAAGCGGAACGCTGAAATTAAATCACGCTTCATCTTATTTCAAAAAAAGAATTCTGACAGATATCAAAAATGGAAAAAACACACCATGCACGATTATTTCGAACTTAGATGATCCGACAGTGAATGGAAATGAGCGAGTTAAATTGACGAATTGTACGTTCGACGAAGTGAAACTTGTTGACTGGGAAGCAAACAAGTTAGGAGAAGAAAGTATTCCATTTACATTTACAACAGCCGAAATGCTGGATACAATCGACGATTAGAAGGAGAAAAAGAATGAATTTAATTGATAAATTATTAAGCGTAGACAAAGAAGAACTGACAAAAGAATGTACAAAAACATATCACAGTAAGAACATGGAACGACTGACTGGAGATGGAGAGATTACGCTGCGAAAAGTCAAAGAAAGAAAGCTGAGAGAACGTGCATTAAATACATTGGACAAGAAAGGAAACTTACTCCTGGTAAATGCACATGATTCAGATCTCCTTGTATTGATGGACGGAGTAAAAGAACCAAACCTAAAAGATGAAAGACTTTTAGAACATTTTGGAGCAGCAACACCAAAAGACTTAGCTGAATTATTGTTTGATGGAGAGATACAGGAGATCTCAGATGCAATCAATAATTTTTACAAGGACCAGGAAGACGAAGCAACAGAGAATGATGTAAAAAACTAATCTATGAAGACGGAGAAATCAACACAATGTATTGGTTATTTCGTCTTCATAATATTTTACCAAGAGATTTTACAGAAATGAGCAGTCATGAACAAATGATCATGGCTGCTTTTGTACATCAAGAGATTGAGGACATTAGGAAGGAGAATGAACAACTAAATGGCAAATAGATTTGTAGATGCAACGTTGCGTTTAGTGGATAAGTTCTCCTCTCCGCTTTCCAAAGCAACCGCAGAAATGCAAGCGAAGGGAAGACAGATCCAGAAAACGGCAAATAGCATCAAAAGAACTGGAAAAAACTTAGAATCCGTAGGGACATCGTTGGAAAAAAAGGTAACGGTGCCGATTATCGGAATCATGGCCGCTTCTGGAAAAATGGCGGACACATTTGAAAAGGATATGGGGCAGGTAAACACACTGCTCGATAATCATAATCACTTGAAAAGCTATAAAAACATGGCAATCAAGACATCAAATGAAACAGGCATAGCACTGCATACGATATCCGAAGGAGTTTACCAGATGATTTCCAGTATTGGAGACTCTGGAACAAAAACACAAAAGATTTTCAATGTTGCGGCAAAAGCTGCAAAGGGTGGCGGATCATCTGTACAGGAATCCGTGGCACTGATCAGCTCTGCTATGAAGGGGTATGACAGTGTAAATGTAAAAACAGCACAAAGCATCTCAGACATGGCTTTTCAGACTCAGAAATTAGGGGTCACAACCTATAAAGAATTAGCGGCATCGATGCAACCGCTATTCCCGTTGGGAAAATCATTAAATGTGTCATACCAAGAACTCTTTGGATCCATGGCAACCTTGACAGGTGTTACTGGCAATACTGCGGAAGTTACAACACAGATGAAAGGATTGTTCACAGGTTTGTTAAAACCAACAGAATCCATGAGCAAACTGATGCAGAAATACGGCTATGAAAATGGTCAGGCTATGATAAAAGCAGAAGGAATGCAGGGAGTGCTGAAAATCTTGCAGAAAGAAACAGGTGGGCAGTCAAATAAGATGGCTCAGCTTTTTAGCAATTCAAGAGCATTAACCGCAGCGTTGGCACTGACTGGAAGCCAGTATGAAACGTTCAAAGAGAAGACTGCAAAGATGGGGAAAGCTCAGGGATCAACGGAAAAAGCTTTACAAGATATGCAGACATCTATGAGTAAGCTTCGAAAAACAATCAATGTTGTAAAAAATTCATTAACTGTATTTGGAAGTGCAGTATTACAGGTAGTAGTACAGCCAGCAACAAAGGCAGCGAACAAGCTCAGCGAGTTGACAGATAGATTTTCGAAGTTGTCTCCAGAAACGCAGAAATTTATTGTGAAAGTAGCATTGATTGTAGCGGCAGTTGGTCCGGCGATCGTGATTATCGCGAAACTAACACAAGGAGTTGGTGCGCTGTATTGGAATGTCGGAAGAATGATAAAAACTGTCCAAGGGGCAGAAAGTTTTGCTTCTTTAATTACTCCGGGTGGAAAAATTGTTTTGATCTTGACAGGAATTGCAATTGCTGCGGTTTTGGTTTACAAAAATTGGAATAAAATTACGGCAGCAGCAAAAAATATGCAAAAAACGGCAGTCACAGCATTGAATGCAGCAGGCGTTGATACGAAAAAACTAGGATCAACTGTAAAGAGCATTGCTAAGACAGCTAGTTCAGCATTTGGAACGATAGGAAAAGGAGCAGGAAAGATTATAAGTGGATTAAGACCAGTAGCAACATTTCTTTCTGGAGCATTTAAAAAAGCATTTACTATCGTTTTATCATTTGTAGTAGCAAGATACTCAGGATGGCTAAAATCGACGATTGACGTTGTACATGGAGTCACAACAGCATTTAAAGGAATTATAGAATTTATTTCAGGCGTATTTACTGGAAACTGGAAAAAGGCGTGGAATGGAGTAAAAAATATATTCAAGGGAGCGTTTGAAGCACTTGTTGGCATTGCAAAAGCTCCACTTAATACAGTGATTGGACTTGTGAATACAGCGATCAGTGGATTAAATAAAGTTAGCGTAAAAATTCCATCATGGGTGCCTGGAAAATATGGTGGAAAACAATACGGTATCAATATTCCTAAGATTCCAATGCTAGCAAAAGGAACAAATAACTGGAGCGGTGGAATTGCGCAGATCAATGAGAAAGGTGGAGAAATTGTAGATCTTCCAAGAGGAAGCAGAGTATATCCGCATGATGCTTCGGTCAGAATGGCGAGAAATGAAGGAAAGAAAGTCTACAAGATTGAAAAACTTGCGGACACAATCATCGTAAGAGAAGAAGCTGACATTGATAAAATTGCTGAAAGAATTGCAGACAAACTAGAAGCAGTACCAGCATAAGGAGAACGTTATGGAAATATGGTTAAACAATGGAAATGACAAGATCCGGTTCCCGGTATTGCCATCAAGTTTTAAAATTGGAACTTCGCAGAATAATACATCAGAGAACGTGCATCGAAAAGGCGAAATAAATCTGTTAGGTGAAAGGAACTTAGAAACAGTAGAGCTAAGTTCCTTTTTTCCGGCTCAGGAATATGATTTTTGTCAGTACAAAGGATTTAATACAAATCCATATACGTACATCAATAAGATAAAGGACTGGAAACAGAACAAGATCACTCCGACACTTGTGATAACTGGAAGAGCAGATTTTAACAAGTATGTATCTATAGAATCTTTGGAGTATGGAGAAGAAGATGGATCAGGAGATGCAGCATTTACAATCAGTTTAAAAGAGTACATCACAATATCTTATTCAGAAACAAAGAAAAAAACATCCGGAGGGAAAAAAGTAAAAAAGAAATCTGGAAAGAAAAGAAACTCAAAGAGTAAAAAGACTATAAAATATACCGTTCGATCTGGAGATACATTAAAAAAGATTGCCAAGAGCAAAACAGGAAAATCTGCCAACGCTTCGAAGATCTATGCAAAGAATAAAAGCGTGATCGAAAAAGCGGCAAAAAAACATGGTAGAAGAAGCAGTAGTAAAGGAAGATATATTTATCAGGGAACGAAGTTGGTGATAACGGTATGAAAATTACATGGAAAGGAAATGACATATCTGATCTGGTTAATACAGTAACGTGGTCAGGAAGTGCTTATTCATCTGCACGATCCTTAGAATTTGCTCTTCCAAATCCAGCAGGAGATCCGAATGTAAAAACGCCAAACATAAAAACAGGCGATCTTATTTGTTTTTATGATAGTTCCAAGAAAAAGTTTCATGGAAAAGTTACAAAAAGAGAACGAAAAGGCGAAGCAGGTACAATAAGCTATACAGCGTACGATTATTTATTGTATCTGACCAGGAGCAAAGGAACGTACAAATTCAAGAAAAAAACGCCTGAACAGATCACAAGACTGATTTGCAAAGATCTGAAAATTAAAGTAAAAAACATTGCAAAAACAAAAGTAAAAATTAAGAAAATGCTTTTTACAGATAAAGAATATTACAACATGATTCTTGCAGCGTATACAAAAGCCCGAAAAAAAACAGGAACAAACTACCAGATCTTAATGGAAGGTGATCAATTATCAGTGATCAAAAAAGGAAAAATGTTAGATGTTACGCTAAATCAAAGCGAAGGCATAACAGAATCAAGTTATGAAGAAACAACTGATAACATGATCAACAAGGTTGCAATTTACAACTCCAAGAACAAAAAAATCGGTACAGTATCTAATAAAAACTGGATCAGCACATATGGAACATTTCAGGATTCTTTATCTGTTGAAAAAGGAAATGGAAAAAAAGAAGCAAAGAATACCTTAACAGGATTAGAAAAAACAGCATCTCTAACAGCAATTGGAGATATAAGGTGTATCTCTGGTTATGGAATCAAAATTCACGATGTAGATTCTGGACTTGACGGAAATTTTTGGATTGAAAATGATTCACACACTTTTGAAAATGGAATCCATACAATGACGCTAGAACTGGCGTTTAAAAATATCATGGAAACAGAAAGTGATGATGCCGAATCAAGTTCAAGTTCTGGAACTGTAAGTACAGGCATATTAAACGGAAGAAAAGTGAAAGCCTTATTTACAGCATATTATCCGGCATCAAATAAAATGGAGGGTGGATATTATGATTGTAAAGGAAAGAAGCTTGATCCAAGTAAATATACATGTGCTGCACCTGGTTCTGTGAAATATGGAACGCAAATACAAGTGCTTGGAACAAAAACGAGCAGAGATAAAAAAGTTCATAAGGTTAATGATCGTGGTGGCGCAATAAAAATTGTAAATGGCGTGTATCACTTTGACTTGCTCATGAAAACAAAAGCTCAGTGCAACAGATTTGGAAAACGAACAGGATATGCGATCATAGGAAATGGAACAGGATTCAAACAAAAGAAAGTTGATACCAAGCAAGCAGATAAAGTAATATCAAAAGCCAAAAAATACATAGGAAAAGTAAACTATGTATTTGGAGCATCGTCACCTGATTTGGGAAAAAGTGATTGTTCAGGTTTTACGTCATTTGTATTTCGAAAGGCGACAGGGAAGCAGATAGGAAGAAGTGCAAACGTTCAGGCGACAAGAGGAAGTAAGGTACAGAAAAAAGATCTGAGAAAAGGAGATCTTGTAATCTTCCAGGGAACATACAAAGCAGGACCATCGCATGTTGGCATTTACATCGGATCTAATAAATTTATTCATTGTTCTAATGCTGGAGTAAGAATAAGTAGCTTACAAAATGGTTACTATGCAAAACATTGGATGCAGGGAAGGAGAATCTTGTAATGAACGCATATGAAAGAATGTTAGAAGTTATGAGAAAACAAGGAAAAAAAGATAATCCGGCATCAATTGAAATTGCTTATGTCTCAGATGGACAAGTAATCCATCATGGACAGAAATTGGACAAAGATGATTATTTAATTACAGAAGGATTATCTCTGAAAAATGGAGATAAAGTTCTGATCGTACAGATAAACGATGAAGAATATGTAGTTATATGCAAGGTGGTGAGTGCGTAATGTTTCCGTTTGAGAAAGATACAGAAGAATTAGAAGAGGAAGAAGAAATTGAATATTATCCGAAAGAATATGATATTGATTTCTCTTCTGGAAAACTAAATGGGAAAATAGCAGAAGGAGCAAGAGCGTTAGCTGTATGGGCGTATTTTACAATTAAAATTGAAAGATATCGTTTTGTGCAGTATTCGTGGGAATACGGATCAGAAATCAATGATTTGATAGGATATACGCATTCTGATGAATATGTAAAAAGCGAGATAAATCGACTCATAACAGAATGCTTGGAACCGAATGCCTATATCACAGGCATAACAGATCTTGAAGTAGACAGAAGCAAAGAAACAATGAATATAAAATTCAGATTGCTAACAGAGTATGGAGATGAGGAGATGAATATAGATGTATGAAGATATGACAATGGATGTGATCATGGAAGAAATGATGGAAGAAATGCCAGATGGATTGGATACATCTGAGGGATCACTAATTTATCACTCATGTGCAAAACACGGAGCAAGACTGGAAGAAGTATATACAGAATTGTCGGCACTTGTTGATAATCAGTACAGCGACACTGCTGATCTGGATCATTTGGTAAGATTCGGACAAGAAAAAGGTGTGTACATAGAAGAAGCAACACCAGCACAATTTGAAGGTGTATTTAATGCAACTGTACCGATTGGAACGGAATTCAGCGGAGATGATTACAACTACATTGTAACAGATGTGATCAATGAAGAAGAACATAAGTATAGACTGGAATGTGAAGATGCAGGAACAGAACCAAATGGATGGACCGGAGATCTTATGTGCCTGGACGACATCGACGAGTTAGAAGATGCACAGTTGACAAAATTATTAGTTCCAGGAACAGACGAAGAAGATGAAGAATCTTACCGAATGCGAATAGAAGATTCCTTTGGAATCAAACCATTTGCAGGAAACAAAGCATACTACAAAGAAGAAATAGAAGCGATCGATGGAGTTGGTGGAGAAAAGACATATCGAAGAAAAGGCAGCAGTATATCAACTGTTATTATATCAGATGAATACAGAAAAGCATCGAAAGAATTAATAGACTCGGTGCAAAAACAAGTAGATCCAGTACAAAATCATGGCGAAGGAATTGGGATTGCTCCGATAGGTCATGCTGTGATCATATCAACCGTAAATGAGTATACAGTAAATGTATCAGCAGTAGCGACTTACGATACTGGATACTCAGCAGAAGGTTTGAAAACGCAGATTGAAGATGCGATCGAAGAATATATGTTATCACTGCGAAAAACATGGGTTGATACAACTTCGATTATTGTGAGAAGGGCAGCAATAGAAAACGCGATATACAATATTGACGGAATTACAGACGTAACAAACGTACTCATAAATGGCGGTACTGAAAACATTACGTTGCAAGAAAATGTAATACCAATAAAGGGGGCGGTGTCATGCAGTTAGAAATCCCGGCAGCAATAGAAAACATAGATGAAATCATGGCAATTTATGCAGCAGAAGAAAAGGTTGGGCAACGCCTAGAAAAAGAAATAAGGGATAGAGATCTTGATACTTGTATTCGCACAGCAACCGAATACGGAATATCGAGACGAGAAAAAATCCTAAAAATACAGCCGCAGGATACAGATAGCCTGGAAGATCGAAGATTTAGAGTGCTAATAAAATGGTACGACGATTATCCATATACATACAACGATCTCTTAAATCGCTTAAATAATCTACTGGGCAATGGAAATTATACACTGGTAGTATTGCCAGAAGAAATGGAACTGAAATGTTTAGTGGAACTAACAAGGAAGCAAATGTATGCTGATTTTGAAAAATTAATGGATGAAATTGTTCCGATGAACATGACAATGGACATAGGGTTACGATACAACCAGCACGAAACATTACATGCATTTACACATGATTATTTGAAAAAATACACACATGAACAGGTTAGAAATACTGTTCTGAAAGGAGAATGAAGATGGCAACGAAGACAACGAATTATGGATTGGAAAAACCGGACGGAACAGATTTTTATGATGTCGATGTACAAAACAGAAACATGGATATTATCGATAAACAAATGAAAGCAAATGCTAATGCTATTACGCAGCTAAATTCTGATTCTGTATTCGAAGAGCGATCATCACCAAATTTATATGTAAAAAGAAACAAAGATATTGTAATAGTATCTGCATTTTTTGGTGCAAATCTAACTGGTGGGAATACAGATAACACGTATAAACTTCCGAATGGCGTAAATTTTACATGTAGTTTATTTGCCCCATGTGAGATTTTAGATCAGAATTGGACGCCAATTGGAAATTCGGGATACATATCAGTGAACGGAAATAAATTAACTGTTAGATGTGCAACAAGCATAAGTAATGGTGTAGTTATTGCAAATATAGTAGCACCTGCAAGTTTGGTGCAATTTATTTAAATTACGTTGCTGGACTGATCTAAATAAACTCCTTGTGGAGCTATGACCATGAAATAACCCCAATTAGGAAGATTATATATATTGAACGAATCCCCACTTGCTGAACAATTTAAGTTATAACCAGTAAGATTTGTAACTTGATCAACGCTTATATTTGCACCTGAAATATTGATTAGAATGATTGCACACATTGGTATTCCGTTTCCGTTTCCAATAACAAATAGCGGCATTTTATCACAGGTTTTATTTATAGTATTTCGATTCTTCATAGTGACAGAAATACTCGTGCCACTACCGCACGATTGAAAAACAATATTTTTAGTTCTTTCCATATCAGAATTTAGCTGCGGAAGTCTACGAATCCTCCGCAGCGGAAAAGAGTATAATGCACACATAACACACAAAGGAGAAAGTATTATGCGTGACAGAATTATAAGCAATGTTTTGATTAAAATGGGCAGCAGAATTAAGAAAAAAGAATTGCAATTTCTTGAGAACGTGTTGGTAGAAGAGTTCCAGGATGTTCAGGTTAAGAAAGAATGTACGGATGTTGCAAAGTATAATGATAGTTTGGGAAAACTTAAGGATATGTTCTTGGCAACGTTGATTGTTGAAAACAAGTCAAATCGGACGATTGAACAATATAATCTGCATCTAACACAGTTTGTAAATTACTTTACTGGCAAAGATGCAAAGGATATTGATGCAACAGGTATTCGTAGCTTTTTATATGCATATAAGAAAAATAGAGGGATATCGAATTTATCTCTTAATAATAAGCGATCAGCGATATCTTCTTTTTTCTCATGGTTAGTCGATGAAGAATATATTGACAAAGATCCAACCAGAAAAATAAAGAAAATCAAAGTAACAAAGAAAAAGAAGAAAGCATTTACAGCGGATGAGATGGAGCGTATGCGTATAGCATGTACGGATATTCGTGATCGGGCGTTGATAGAGATGTTAGCATCCACAGGATGTCGTGTGTCGGAGCTAAGTAATATAAGTTTGAACGACGTAGATTTTTTGAGAAAGAAAGTACGAATTGTAGGGAAAGGAGATAAAGAGAGGACGGTATTCATTTCAGATACCGCTATGATTTATCTCAACAGATACTTAGAAACAAGGCAAGATAATAATATTGCACTTTTTGTATCCAAAAGGTTTCCTTATGATCGATTACGAAAAGATGGAATTGAGCGAGTAGTAAGAGACCTTGGAAGGATGTGCAACGTGTATGCCCATCCGCACAAATTTAGACGGACATTATGCACAAATCTCATAATGAGAGGAATGCCATTGCAGAATGTTGCGATATTAATGGGACATGCTGACATAAATATGACTGCAAATGTTTATTATGATGCTTCAGATTGGGCGATTGAGTATGAATATATTCGTTATGCAGCTTAAAGAATAATAATAAATCTAATATATAAACTATTAAATCTGCTTAAAAGGGAAGGAGATTTTATTTTTATGCAAAAAATTAAATTTAGAAGCAGATCTCCATGTATTTGTTTGGAAAATATGAAAAATTAAATATCAATAGCACAACTAAATTCTGATAAGACTTGGAAACGAATCTTTGACGGGAAATTATCTGAAGAATTTACCGTGCCCAGTCAATACAAAGAGATCGTAATTCAGATAACAATTGCATACCAAGGTGCTTCGGATATCACACTTCCTGAGATATACATCAATGATTTAGGTCCATGGTGGAATAAGATTACATCTTATCGATATAACGATGCTTACAACGCTTGTATTCTGATGGAGTATAATAACGGAAGTAGAAAAATTAAAATGAATGAAACATGGTTTGTTTGCAATCCTTCTAGTAATAACATAAGCATGATTGTTTATGGACGGAAATAAGTAATTTATTTAACTCCGAAAACTCTGATATATTTAACACCATGATCAGCAGATAATTTTATAGTCGTAGCCGTATCGCTTGCATATGTAAAAGAAGCTACGGATATTGTACTGTCATTCGAACCATGAGCCACGAAACTATAGGATTTTCCTATTTTTTCGAAGATAATTCTTGGGACCGTTACAATGCTACGAATATCATCATCACTAGCACCGAACGCAAATACAATAAATTTGTAATCGCTCAATTTTCGGCCGCCATAGTGGCTAATTGTTTGACTTACTGTTGAGACAGATGTTCCTACTATAATCGTATCGTAATCAGAATTTAGCTGCGGAAGTCTACGAATCCTCCGCAGCGGAAAAGAGTATAAT
>ERZ773149.364-NODE-364-length-45992-cov-8.325750_pt1 | contig 45992 bp, 39 predicted proteins | sample MGYA00511081_ERZ773149 | MGnify/ENA primary metagenome ERZ773149 (study PRJEB29015, sample SAMEA2737846) | human gut metagenome | biome: human gut; feature: human-associated habitat; material: faeces | place: China | collected 2012 ...
AGCATGAGGCAAGCAAATTCGGATTCCGTATGCTGATCGAGGACTGTGACCTTGATGTTATTCAGCCGGATGTTGGCTGGTGCGGTGGTATGACCGAACTTATCAAAATTGGTAATATGGCTGAAGCTCATGGAAAATATGTCATTCCTCATGGAAGCGGTACATACAGCTATCATTACGTTACAACCAAGACAAACTCACCGATCACAGAGTGCCTGATGATGGCTCCTGAAGCTGATAAGGTTGTTCCGCAGTATTATCCATTGCTGAAAGACGAGCCAATGCCAGTCAACGGTAAACTGAAAGTCAGCGACAAACCTGGATTTGGTGTTGAACTGAATAAAGATAAGACACTTGTTGAGGTTAAAAAAGGTACAAGATTATAATTTAAGATTGTAATAAAAAAACTTATAGAAGTTAGCATAAAGCTAATGCAGGGGGAAAATTATGTCAGCAACATATTTAATCATCTGCCTGATCATTTCTATCGCTCTTGTAGTTTTTTTCTGTACAAAAGTAAAAATGAATCCGGCAATCGCACTTATTCTTGGTTCTCTGCTTCTCGGAGTACTGACCAAGGTGCCGCTCAATGATATTACAGCAGCGGACGGAACAGTAACAAATGGTCTGATCACAGTTATCAACAATGGTTTTGGAAACATGATGGGAAGCATTGGTTTCCCGATCGGTCTTGGTATCATCCTTGGACAGTTTGTAAGTGATACCGGCGGAGCTACTGTTATTGCAGATAAGCTGGTGTCTCTGTTCCCTGAAAAATATGCTATGTATGCTGTAGGATTTGCTGGATTTATCCTGTCAATCCCGGTATTTTTCGATGTTACATTCGTTATCCTCATTCCAATTGGTGTAGCTCTTATGAAAAAGCTCAACAAAGGAATTGGATACATTGTCGGGGCAATTTCTATTGGTGCTGGTATTGCACATACTCTGGTGCCTCCTACTCCCAACCCTCTGGTTGCACCGGAGTACTTCGGCTTTGACCTTGGTGTCATGATTGCAGCTGGTCTTCTTTTCGGTATCCCGATGATGATCATTTCTGTTACTATTCATGGCATGCTCATGAAAAAAGGTCTCTGGAATGCAGAAACAGATGAAAACGGTAACGGACTGAACGTAGATGAACTTGAATTACCGGAAAAACTTCCGAGCTTTGGAGTATCTTTACTTCCAATTATCATTCCGATCGTCCTGATCCTTCTGAATACAATCGTTGGAGCGGTCGGAAGCACTCCGGCATGGCTCACATTCCTGGGACAGAAGACGACATCCATGCTCTGTGGTACTCTTGTGGCAATGATCATTGCGATGAAGACAATGGGCCTCAAGAAAGCAGAAGCATCAGCTGCCAATGCTCTGCATTCAGCAGGTATGGTATTCCTGATCACTGGTGCCGGCGGCTCCTTCTCAGCTGTTATTACAGCAGCAGGTGTAAGTGATGCGATCAAAAATCTTGTTTCCGGTATTTCAGGAAATACAGCACTGATTCTGTTCATTGCGTGGTTCCTCGGTATGGCATTCCGTCAGATCACCGGTTCCGGTACAGTAGCATCACTGACAACATTTGCGATCATGCAGAGTGTTACTGCAACAATTGCATGTCACCCGGTATTCCTGGCTCTTGCCTGCCTTGACGGTGCACTGTTCGGTGCAACTGTAAACGACTCTGGTTTCTGGATCGTTTCCAATATGGCCGGCCTGAATTTATCAGGTGGCGTTAAGACTTATACATTGGGACAGGCTATTGCGTCTGTAGTCGGAATCATTCTGATCATTGTAGTAGGATGTATTTCCTGCCTGTTCTAATAAACAGATGTAATTCAAGCAGGAGTCCTCAGACATACGTCGTGGGCTCCTGTTTTATAAAAGAAACTGCTGTGAAACAGATTAATCAGCAAATAGCCTGTGTAAACAGTTTACAGTAAGATTTTCTTTGTAGTATAATAAACAGTAGGAGTAACTATTCAGAGCGGAAGAAATAGTTACGTATGAAAAAAAGAAAAGCAGGTAGATCTATGGCAGTTAAATCAGCGGAAAGAGTTTTTAGGATTTTTGAATTATTGGAACAAAGCCCGGAGGGCCTGACGAATAAAGAAGTAAGCAGCCTTCTGGGGTTTGCTCCAAGCAGTACGCTTGCACTTTTGCAGACGATGGAAGAGAATGGTTATCTGTCAGCAGATGAACAGAAAAGATATTATCTTGGAGGCAGACTGATGAGCCTTGGTGCAGTTGCCGCATCCAGAATTGATCTGAACAAGATCGGTACGCCATATCTCAAGAAACTTATGCAGACAGTGGAAGAAACCTGTTTCCTTGGAGTTCTTTCCGGTGATGAGATTGTTTATATTGCGAAAGAAAACTGTGAACGTACCATTACCACAAATGCGAGTATTGGATCCAGAAAACCTGTATACTGTACAGGACTTGGAAAAGCATTTCTTGCGTTTCTTCCGGAAAAAGAAAGCTCTCAGATTATTGACCGCATTGAACTGAAAGCATTTACAGAGCATACGGTTACAGACAAACTGGAACTTAAGAAGGAGATCGCACAGTTCCGCAACCAGGGATATGCAGTAGATAATCAGGAGATTGAACAGGGACTGTGGTGTATGGCCGTGCCAATCTATGACAATACCGGCCATATGAAAGCTGCGATCAGTGTATCTGGTCTGAAACAGCGAATGGTAGAAAAAAAGGAACTTTTAAAAACTGAAATGTTAAAAACAGCCCGTGATCTGTCAAGAGATCTGGGATATTATAAGGAGGAATTAAAATGAAAAGATTGTGCGGAGTGAATCCACCAGTGATCACTATTTTTGACGAACATCACAAGGTTGATATTGAAGCCAGCAAACGCCAGGCAGATTTTCTGATCTCAAAAGGTGTTGATGGTCTTGCTTATCTGGGAACATCCGGTGAGTTCAGTATCATGACCGTTGAAGAAAAGAAAAACTTCATCAATGAGATGATCAAATATGTAAATGGACGCGTAAATGTAATCGTTGGTGTCGGAGATACCTGTCTGGAAAACACGATGGATCTGTTGAAATTTGTTGAGCAGGCCGGTGCAGACGGAGTACTTCTGATCAACCCTTATTTCAGTGTATACAGTACAGACATGGTTGAAGCATACTTTGGATATGTTGCTTCTCATACTTCGCTGCCGATCATTATCTACAACTTCCCGGATCTTACCGGATACTGCTTCAATGCAGATGTTGTAGCCAGAATTGTAAAAGCAAACCCGAATGTAGTCGGAATCAAAGATACGATTGCAGATTTCAATCATGTACTCAGCATGCAGAAAGTAAAAGAAATCAATCCGGACTTTTCTGTATTTTCAGCATATGAAAACCAGGCAATGGGTCTATTGGTATGTGGTGTGGATGGATTCATCAATGCAACTGCAAACTTTGCACCGGAATATACGGTTAATACGTATCAGAGTGCAAAACGCGGCGATTTTAATGAAGCTGCAAAATGGTTCAACAAAATGGTTGAGGCAATGGATATCTATGCATATAGCACACCTTTGTTCCTGGCTTGCAAACAGGCTATGTACTACAGAGTGCTGCATCATGATGGTCAGGAAAGACTTCCTGCACTTTCACTTGATGCAACAGCGAAGGCAAATGTTTACAATAAAATGAGAGATCTGGAACTTTTATAAAGAGACAGGAGCTGGCGATAATGATAATGGATCGATTGGAACGCTTCCGTTGTTACCAGAGAAGTGTTCCGGAATTATGGGATGCCGTACGTTTTGCGGAACGTGTTCAGAAAGAACAGCTTCCTCCGGGCAAATATCCGGTTGGTAAAGGATTTGCTTTTGTACAGGAAGGGAATACAAGAAGCTTCGAAGAAGCAGATTTTGAGGTACATCGTAATTACCTGGATGTACAGATCCTTCTGAACGGATCTGAAATGTGGGAATATGCAGACAGGGCAGATCTGGCGGTAAAGACTCCTTATGATCCGGAAGCTGATATTGAGTGGCTTTCCGGGTGTGGAAACAGAATTCAGATGAAACCGGGAATGTTTTATCTGGTTTATCCAGATGACGGACATAAACCATGCTGCCACGAGAAAGAACAGACATCTTATCGTAAGGTTGTTGTGAAGATAAAAATAGATAAGCTGCTTCATGGTGTTCCAGCAATGGAAAGAACAGCAGTCTATGGCAAAGGAGATAGAAGATGGATATAAAGATTGACGAAATTGTAAAGCAGGTTCTGTCTGAGATAGATGCTCCTTCCAGACCGGTGCAGCCGAAAACGACCTTTGTATTAGAGGAAACACCGGCACTGACTGGAAGAGAAGTTGGAAAAACAGCGGTTCTCGATTCTCAGGAAGATTATATGATCAAAAATTATGTTCTTCCGGAAGTCGGACCAAAAGAAATTCTTGTATGTGTGGAGGGATGCATGATTTCTCCTTCTGATGTTACGGAATTTCTGAAAGAAAGAAGAGCAGCAGGTTCTTCTGCACAGGGACAGGAAGGAACCGGCATCATCGTAAAGGTTGGAAGTGAGAATCTTCAGGATGCCAAAGGAAATGTCCTGAAAGTAGGAGACAAAGTCATTGCGGCAAAGAAAGCCGGATTTGGTGGTGTTTCTACATATGGCGGCAGAAAGGCAAATACAGTTGCACCGAATGGATGGTTTGCAAATTACATCGTATTGCCGGCCGGACAGCAGGTATATCAGGTAAACGGTCTGGATCTGGAATCCAGACTGCTGATCACGAGAAGTATTTCTATTTATACAGAAGTAGAACGCATGTCCAAAATGTGTAAACTGGATGCTGATAAAACAGCAGTTGTACTTGGATGTGGAATGGAAGGTCTTCTGACCGTGGCTGCATTAAAAACACTTGGAATCAATAAAATTATTGTAATTGACAAAGAAAGTGAAAAATCTCGTGCAATGGAATTTGGAGCATGGGAATTTATTGGTTCCCATGGAAAAAATGGTGTTGCAGGTGTGAAGGACAAGATCCGTGCAGCAGCAGGTGATATGGCAGATGCAGTATTTATCTGTACAGATTCGCCTATGGGAAGAAATGTAGCAAGAAGATTTATGAAAAACAGCGGAAGCATTTGCGAAATGGGATTTCTTTGTGGATGGAGAAGAACTCCTACAGCGAGATATTTTGAAGACAGCATGCCGGCTGGTGGAAGATTTTATGCAGCAAGAGATTATGAAAACTGCATGAATTTCCTGGCAAAAGCAGCAGAAATGAAACTTCCTCTGTATAAACTGATTACACATAGATATAAATTAGAGGAGATCAATGAGGCTATGTGGACTGTAGTACGTGAAGAGGGTCTTGGTATTGCAGTGTTTAATCGCTAAGGAAATTCCTATGAAATTTTAAATCAGAAAACCACATCGGATTAGTGATATTTTCGATGTGGTTTTTTGTTGCTTTTTTGTCAATGAAATAAAAAAGAGACCTGATACAGACAGGTCTCTGAATAAACAATGATTATGCAAAATGATGAGTAGCAGCATCTTCTTCTACAAGACGTACAGTTTCTTCAGAAGGATTGGAGATCACTGCCGCAAGAATAATGTCGCATGGTGGATTCTGTTTTACAGACTCTACAGCAGCAGTAACAGCAGATACATCACCGCTCATAAAAACAACTTCATGTCCACCGCATTTGCCGTTCCAGGTACGAAAAGATACGTCTGCTGTCTTGAGCATCTGGTCAATGACCATGACTGCATTACAGCTTCCTAATACTTCAACTAATCCGAATGCTCCGTATTTCATAGTATGATCCTCACTTTAATCAAATATTCAGGGTTATTATTTACCTGCTGTCATATACATAGCCGGTTCTGTGTCATGAGCAGGAGAAGCAATGATCGTATGAGAAAAAATCTTTGTCAGCGGCTCAGCTACTTTAAGGGCTGCATCCATTGCAGCAGTTACATCGGATACAGATCCACGCATTTTTACGCATGCACCGGCACCAAGACGATTACGCTCAACATTCTGAATTTTTACATTGGCTGCTTTGGAAGCAGCGTCAAGTGCTACGAAGCAGGCAGCAAGACTGTCAAGTTCAAAGATACCAACTGCCATGCCATTATAATTCTCAGCCATAATACCTCCATCAATCATTATATAGAATATGATTTTATACATTTTTATATTAATATAATTATACCTTTTTTTTCGTTGAAACACAAGAAAAAAATATGATTTTTTGTGGCTTTTATTTGTGGTTTTTTGTTGGATTGAATATTACAATGATTGCCACGATCCTGCCAGAGCTAAAAGAGAAAAAGTAGTATAATCTGTTTTTTTGACCAGATTATACTACTTTTTTATATCATGGCATTGATATTTAAATATGGATTTTAGTCCCGGTCTTGCCCTGAATACCGTCTTTGGCTTTTTCGAGAAGCGTAATCATGGCAGAGCGTCCTTCTTTGGAAGAGGCAAAATCCATGGCCGCCTGTACTTTGGGAAGCATGGAACCTGGTGCAAACTGACCTTCGTCTACATATTTCTGGGCTTCTTCTACGGTCATTTCATCCAGCCACTTCTCATTTTCTTTACCGAAGTTTACAGCAACTTTTTCGACTGCTGTCAGAATGATCAGCATGTCGGCATCAAGTTCTTTAGCGAGTAAGCAACTTGCAAAATCTTTATCAATAACAGCTGATGCACCTTTCAGGTGGTCACCCTGTAATGTGACAGGAATTCCTCCACCTCCGCAGCAGATAACAATTTTGTTTGCATCTACAAGACTGTTGATCGCATCCTGTTCTACGATTTCAACTGGTTTCGGGGAAGCAACGACACGGCGGTATCCGCGACCGGCATCTTCTTTCATAACATAACCATATGCTTTTTCTGCATGTTCAGCCTGTTCTCTGGTCATGAAATGTCCAATTGGTTTGCTTGGATTCTGGAAGGCCGGATCATTTTCATCGACACGTACCTGTGTAACAACAGTTACGACCGGTGTGCGCATAAATCCGCGTTTGCGAAGCTCTTCACGAAGCGCATTCTGCAGGTCGTATCCGATGTATGCCTGGCTCATGGCAACACAGACGGAGAGAGGCGTGTTTGGCTGGTTTGCGTCTTCTCTGGAAAGAGCTGCCATGGCATTGTTGATCATACCTACCTGTGGGCCATTTCCATGAACAACAACAACCTGATGCCCTTCTTCGATCAGATCACACAGGGCTTTTGCTGTGGTTTTGACGGCCTGCATCTGTTCCGGGAGTGTATTGCCAAGGGCGTTTCCGCCCAGAGCAATCACAATTCTTTTTCTTTTATACATTGTAAAAACCTACCCGATAAAAAATTATTTCATGATTCTTGGTGCAGCTTTTACTTCCAGTTTCTTCAGGGTATCCTGCGGATTTTCAAATTTGGAAAGCATGATCATAGCTGCAATGATATATGGTTTGAAGCTTGCTTCTTTATAAAGCGGGATTCTGTAACGGTCAAATACGGATGCATCGACTTCGCCTGTTTCGCAGCTTACACCTGTGATATCAGCTGGCAGACAGTGCAGATAGAGAGCTTTTCCGTCTTTTGTTGTTTTCATGAGTTCTTCTGTGCAAGCCCAGTCTTTGTGTTCGGCATTCTGAGCAAGAAGTTCTTTTTCCAGTTTGTCGATTCCTTCGAAATCGCCTTCTGCATAGAGATTGGTACGTTTTTCCATAGCAGCGAAAGGAGCCCAGCTCTTTGGATATACGATATCAGCATCTTTGAATGCTTCAGCCATGTTGTTAGTCTTCTTGAAGGATCCGCCTGATTTCTTAGCGTTCTCTTCAGCAATTTTCTCAACATCCTCGAATACTTCGTATCCTTCTGGATGAGCAAGAACAACGTCCATTCCGAAACGTGTCATCAGACCGATGATTCCCTGTGGAACAGAAAGTGGTTTTCCGTAAGATGGTGAGTAAGCCCATGTCATAGCAAGTTTTTTGCCTTTCAGGTTCTCAACTCCGCCGAACTCATGGATGATGTGAAGCATATCAGCCATAGCCTGTGTTGGGTGGTCAATGTCACACTGAAGGTTTACGAGTGTAGGTTTCTGCTCAAGAATTCCGTCTTTGTTTCCTTCTGTTACAGCGTCAACAACTTCATGCATGTATTTGTTACCTTTTCCGATGTACATATCATCACGGATACCGATAACGTCAGCCATGAAGGAGATCATGTTAGCTGTCTCACGAACTGTCTCACCATGAGCAACCTGAGATTTTCCTTCGTCAAGATCCTGAACCTCAAGACCAAGAAGGTTACAAGCAGAAGCGAAAGAGAAACGTGTACGTGTGGAATTGTCACGGAACAGAGAAATTCCAAGTCCGCTCTCGAATACCTTTGTGGAAATGTTGTTCTCTCTCATGTAACGAAGAGCATCAGCTACTGTAAATACAGCCTCGATCTCGTCGTCTGTTTTCTCCCATGTAAGGAAGAAGTCACCATTATACATCTCTTTGAAGTTGAGTGCGTTCAGTTTGTCAATATATCCCTGTAATTTTGCGTCCATCTTTAAAATCCTCCTGATTAAAATGAATTATTTGTTTTTAGGTTTATTAGCCAAGGCAGTTCCGGCCGGAAATTATCCGGTCAGAACGCCATAGGTTCAATGAATTGGTTGCGTGATCACACGCAAATGCGTTAGCAAATACTGAATTACTCAGCGTAAGACAGTGGAAGTGCAGCGTATACTGCAGCACATGTTACGAGATCCTGTTTCCATGTCATCTCGTTTGGTGCGTGAGCCTGAGCCTCAGCTCCAGGTCCGAATCCGATACATGGGATTCCGTTTCTACCCATGATAGAAACACCGTTTGTAGAGAATGTCCACTTATCTGTCAGAGGACGAGCCTGACGCATCTCAAGTGTGTCAGCAGCACCGATTCTCTGATCTCCGTAAAGTCCTGTGTAAGCTTTCTCAAGAGCCTTAGTTACTTTGTGATCCTTCGGAATAGCCCATGTTGGGAAGTAGCACTCGATCTCGTATACACATCCTGTATAGGACGGACGATCATAGTTGTACATAGAAACAACAACGTCATCACCGTATTTCTTAACGCTTGGCAGGTTACGGATCTCATCTAAGCAGCTCTCCCATGTCTCTCCGAATGTCATACGACGGTCAAGAGATACAGCACAGGAATCTGCTACTGCACAACGGCTTGGTGATGTGTAGAAGATCTGAGATGTTGTAACTGTTCCACGTCCAAGGAAACGAGCCTCTTCGTAGTCAGGGTTGAATTTCGGGTTAAGCATTTTAACAAGACCTTTGATCTCTGTCTCGTCAGCGTCATCGTTCTCGTTAAGAGCACGAACATCCTGAAGAATGTCAGCCATCTTGTAGATCGCGTTGTCTCCACGCTCCGGAGCAGAACCGTGACAGGAAACTCCCTTAACATCGATACGGATTTCCATACGTCCTCTCTGTCCACGGTAGATACCACCGTCTGTAGGCTCTGTAGAAACTACGAACTCCGGACGAATCTTGTCTTCGTTGATGATGTACTGCCAGCAAAGTCCGTCACAGTCTTCTTCCTGAACTGTACCAACAACCATTACTTTGTATCCTTCTGGAATGAGTCCGAGATCTTTCATGATCTTTGCTCCGTATACACCAGATACGATACCGCCACACTGGTCAGATACTCCACGTCCACCGATCTCTGTCTCTGTCTCGTATCCATCGTATGGATCGAATTTCCAGTTATCGATGTTACCGATACCTACTGTATCGATATGTGCGTCAAATGCGATGATCTTGTCGCCAGTTCCCATGAATCCCATAACATTTCCCTGTGGGTCGATGACAACTTCGTCAAATCCAACTTTCTTCATCTCAGCAGCGATTGTCTCTACGTGAGCTTTCTCATCACAGCTTTCTCCCGGATTTTTTACGATAGCACGAAGGAAAGCAGTCATGTCTTTCTCATAGCCTTTTGCATACTCTTTGATTTTGTTAAGATCCATTGTTCTTCTCCTTTTGAAATAAAATCTTGTTTTGGTGTTACAGTTTCTTCTTATTGTATTGCGAGAAATGATTATCTCTCATTTCCGTCCCAGACAATTGATTTGTATCTATCCGGATCAGTGTCTCCCTCAGTAGAGAAGAGAAGTACTTTTGAGTTCTCATCCAATCCGAGGTGCTCTCTGAGCGGTTTGTACTCATCCATTGTCATGATGCACGCAAGTGTTCCAAACGGTGCGGCTCCGGATTCTCCGGAAGTAACAGGCTGATCACCTTTGAAAGGTGCAGCAAGCATACGCATACCTTTGGCAGCAACCCAGTCAGGTGTTGCGATAAATGTATCAACGTGGTTTTTCAGGATATCCCATGAAATTGTGTTCGGCTCTCCACAGGCAAGACCAGCCATGATTGTAACCATGTCTCCGTCTACGATGCGGATAGCTCCGTCCTTAGCACATGCTCCTTTGTAAAGACATGCAGCAGGCGCAGCTTCAACAACAACAACTTTCGGTGGATTTTCCGGATAGCGGTTAGCGAAGAATCCCTGAACTGCTCCGGCAAGTGAACCAACACCAGCCTGAATGAATACATGTGTCGGACGCTCACATCCAGCTTCATGAAGCTGATCATCAGCCTCGTTAGCCATTGTTCCGTATCCCTGCATGATCCATGCCGGAATCTCTTCATATCCGTCCCAGGCTGTATCCTGAACCATTACGCCGTTCTCTGTCTTCTCTGCCATAGCGTTAGCCATACGAACACATTCGTCGTAGTTTTCCTCTTCGATTGTAGCTTTCGCTCCTTCTTTCAGGATGTTGTTCAGTCTTGTTTGAGTGGATCCCTTCGGCATAAGTACTACAGCTTTCTGTCCAAGCTTGTTCGCTGCCCATGCAACACCACGTCCGTGGTTACCATCTGTTGCAGTGAAGAAAGTAGCCTGTCCGAATTCTTTACGCAGTTCGTCAGATGTAAGAACGTTGTAAGGAAGTTCTGAAACATCCTTTCCTGTCTGCTTTGCAATGTAGCGAGCCATTGCGAAAGATCCGCCGAGTACTTTAAATGCGTTCAGTCCGAAACGATAAGACTCATCTTTTACATAGACCTCTTTCAGTCCAAGGTATGCAGCCATGTGATCCAGTTTTACAAGTGGTGTAACACTGTACTGCGGGAAGCTCTCATGGAATGCGCGAGCTTTCGCTACATTCTCAAGTGACATTACCTGAAGCTGAGAGTCATCTGTTTTTGGCATTTCGTTTACTGCCCATTTGATAGTTTCCATTATAGTGACCTCCTTAAATTAATACGTGTCATTTGCCCATGTAACTGTAAAGTGTGAATTTCGATATCCCCAAATACGAAGAAACTTTATCGCCGGACTTTGTAATAAGGAAAGCACCGGCATGATCCAGATACTGGACAACAGCAACTTTATCATCTTTGTTCATCATTGCAACTGGCTTTCCGACCTTTGCAACGGCCTGCTCGATCAACAGATCCAGAAGTTCATTTACATTATGTGTGATCTGCCGTGGCGAATCACCTGTAAGATCCGGAAGCTTGTCTTTCGTAGCGATCAAAGACTGAATTGCTGTACTCGCAGCTGTAAAAGCTGTGATGTCATAGTTTAATGAGAAGATGTATGAGATTGATCCGTCATCGTCTCTTATATAGAAGGTACTCGATTTCAGGATCCGTCCATCTTCTGTTTTAGTAAGATAGGAAAGCTTATCATGAATCGTTGACGGATCCGACTGAAGTGTCTCAAGAACAATTCCTGAAGGACCATCTCCGATCTGTCGGTTCGATATATGTCCGTTCTCGATGTACACGATCGATTTCTCCAGATCTTTTGTCTTCAAATCATGAATTGCAATCTCACAGGAACTTCCAAATTGAATTGCAAGTCCGTGTGCAAGCTGCTTAAGAAAATCTAAGGTATGACGCATATGTCCACCTGCCTTTCTACATGCTTTCTGTCTTCATAATCCCATAATATCATAAAAATCACGATAGTCAATACCTTTCCTAAAAATTTTTTAGGTAACAAAAAACTTTTTTAGATTTCTTGTTGCATTTAGACAATTTAGATGTTATTCTATGTGTATCAGAGACATTGATGTACGAAATGCACATAACAGGCAGATAGCATTTTAACATCAAAGTGTAGAAATTCATAAAAAGGAGAGGTTACAATTATGTTGATCTTAGGTAATGGTAGAGTTGTGACAAGAAACCCTGAATGTCCTTATATGGAAGAGGGCGCAGTAGCAATTGATGGTAAAGTAATCTGTAAGGTGGGACCAACAGACGAGTTGAAGAAGGCTTATCCAGATGCAGAGTTTATTGATGCAAAAGGCGGAGTGATTATGCCGGCATTCATTAATACTCATGAACATATCTATAGTTCTTTTGCAAGAGGACTTGCTATTAATGGATACAATCCAACAGGATTGCTCAGCATTCTTGAAGGAATGTGGTGGACACTGGATAGAAACCTGACACTGAATGATACTTATTTAAGTGCTATGGCTACTTATATTGATTCTATCAAGAACGGTGTAACAACAGTATTTGACCATCATGCAAGCTTTGGAGCTATCAAAGGTTCCTTATTTGAAATTGAGAGAGCAGCGAAGGAAACAGGAATTCGTTCCTGTCTCTGTTATGAAGTTTCCGACAGAGATGGAAAAGACAAGGCCAGAGAGTCTGTAATGGAGAATGCAGAATTTATTCGTCATGCACTGAAGGATGACAGCGGAATGATCGCCGGAATGATGGGTATGCATGCACAGTTCACAATCTCAGATGAGACAATGGAACTTGCAGCAGCAAACAAACCGGATGAAGTTGGTTATCATATTCATGTTGCAGAAGGAATTGAAGATCTGCATCACTGCCTGAAACATTATGGAAAGAGAATTGTTGACCGTCTGATGGACTTCAATATTCTTGGAGAGAAGACACTGCTTGGACATTGTATCTACATCAACCCACATGAGATGGATCTGATCAAAGATACAAACACAATGGTTGTTCATAATCCGGAATCCAATATGGGAAATGCCTGCGGATGCCCTCCGACAATGGAACTTGTACACAGAGGAATCCTTACAGGACTTGGAACAGATGGATATACACATGATATGATGGAATCCTTCAAAGTAGCAAATATTCTTCATAAACATCACCTTTGCGATCCAAATGCAGCATGGGGAGAAGTTCCGAAAATGCTGTTTGAGAACAATGCAAAGATTGCAGGACGTTATTTCGACCAGAAGCTCGGAGTTCTTGAAGAAGGCGCAGCAGCAGATGTGATCATTGTTAATTACAATCCGCTGACACCAATGAATGAGAATAACATCAATGGTCACCTTGTATTCGGAGTAACTGGACACGATGTTGTGACAACTGTTGCAAACGGTAAAGTATTGATGAAAGACAGAAGACTGACAGAGATTGACGAAGCGAAAGTTATGGCAGACTGCAGACAGGCAGCAGCCGAACTTGGAAAACGTATCAACAGTCGTTAGGCTTAGATTGACGGATACCGTTCATTAATGTTAACATATATAACAGATGTGGACAGTATATTTGATCGCACATTTCGTCAAAACTAACCGGAAAGGACAATAAAATAATGAAAGAAAAGAAATCAGAAGCACCTCGCAGAGGAAACGAAGAACTGTTTAAGTGGGATGGTAACCCGACATTTGGTCAGATACTTCCGCTTGCTGCCCAGCATGTACTTGCAGCAGTTGTAGGATGTGTTACACCGGCAATTCTGGTTGCAAATGCAGCGAATAATGCAGGCGGAAACGTAAACATGGGTCTCTTAATCCAGATGTCACTTGTATTTGCAGCATTATCAACATTCCTTCAGCTGTATGGAAATAAGATCCATCTTGGATCCGGACTTCCGGTCATCATCGGTGTAAGTTTTGCTTATGTTCCGACGATGACAGCAATTGCAGCACAGGCTCAGGACGTTAACACGATTTTTGGCGCGATGATCGTAGGTGGTATTGTAGCAATTATCGTTGGACTTACTATTAAGCAGATCAGAAAGGTGTTCCCACCACTGGTAATCGGAACTGTTATCTTTGCGATTGGTCTGTCTCTTTATAAGACAGCCATTAACTACATGGCAGGAAACTCCGCGAACACATATGAAGTGATCGTAGAGCAGAGAGGTCAGACAGCAGCACTTGTTTATGGTTCCTGGCAGAACTGGCTTGTATCCCTTGTAACACTGGCAATCGTAATCGGTCTGAACCATTACGGAAAAGGACTTTTCAAACTTGCATCTATCCTGATCGGTCTGGTCTGTGGATATGTACTTGCATTGTGCTTTGGAATGGTTGATTTTTCAGCACTTTCAAACGCAGGTTGGTTCCAGCTTCCACAACCGTTCGCTTTCGGTGTAAAATTCGATATCTCAGCGATTATCCCGCTGGCGATTTTGTTCCTTGTCAATTCCATTCAGGCAATGGGAGATTTCTCCGCTACAACAAGTGGTGGTATGGATCGTCTTCCTACTGACCAGGAGCTCAACGGTGGTATCATCGGTTATGGTATCAGTAATATCGTAAGTGCATGTTTCGGATGTCCTCCGACAGCAACTTACAGCCAGAACGTAGGTATTGTTGGTTCTACAAAAGTTGTAGCAAGAAAGGTATTTTCACTTTCAGCATTTATCCTTCTGATTGCAGGACTGATTCCGAAATTCTCAGCACTTCTGAGAACAATTCCTCAGTGTGTACTTGGTGGAGCAGTAGCATCTGTATTCGCAGGTATCGCAATGACAGGTATCAAGCTTCTTGTAAGTGAAGGTATGTCTACAAGAAATACAACAGTTGCAGGATTATCTATTGCAATCGGTATGGGTGTATCCTTAAGTAACGGATGCTTAAATCAGATGACATCAACAATTTACGATGGATTAGGAATGACAATGGGACTTGAGAACTTCCAGTCTATCATCAATAACACATTTGCATCATCACCGGTTGTACTGGCGACAATTTTTGCAGTTATTTTGAATCTGGTTCTTCCGAAAGATCCAAAGCCGGAGGCAAAATAAAAGGAAACAGATCTTTGAGAAAAGACAGGTTCTTGGGGAATAATCTGTCAGTGATTTCAAAGATTTAATCATTACGGAAGAACCTGCCGATGGCAGGTTTTCCGTGATAAAAGAAAAAAAGAGAGGTAAAAAGTATGAGTGAAATTATGAGACCTATGTCATTTGAACAGCTTTTAAACTGGACATTGACAGAGTACAAAGAGAATGGAACAGTATTTGGAGAGCGTCATCCATATCATGCGGACAGCAAGTTCAACCGCACAATCTTCGGACGCGATCTTGAGACACCAATCGGACCGGCAGCAGGTCCAAACACTCAGCTGACACAGAATATTATCGCAGCTTACTACACAGGAAGCCGTTTCTTCGAGCTGAAGACAGTTCAGGTAATGGACGGAGACGAGCTTGCAGCATGCATCAACAGACCATGTATCAAGGCTGATGACGAGTGCTACAACTGTGAGTGGTCTACAGAGCTGTTTGTTCCACAGGCAATGGAGGAGTACATCAAAGCATGGTTCCTTCTGAAAGTGATCTCAAAAGAATTCGGACTTGGAAGCATGGACGGATTCCAGTTCAACATCAGCGTTGGATATGATCTTGCCGGAATCAAATCAGAGAAGGTTGACACATTCCTGAACACAATGCAGCATGCACAGGATTCAGAGATTTTCAAGCACTGCAAGGCTTATCTTCTTGAGCATGTTGACCTGTTCGAGAAAGTGACAGCAGAAGATATCGAAAGCATTTCCGGTGATATCTGTAATTCTGTTACAATCTCTACACTTCACGGATGCCCTCCGGAAGAAATTGAGAAGATCGCAATGTATCTGATCACAGAAAAGGGATTCCATACATTTATCAAATGTAACCCGACACTTCTTGGATACGAGTATGCAAGAAAGACAATGGATGACATGGGATACGATTATATCGCATTCGGTGACTTCCACTTCAAAGACGACCTGCAGTACGAGGATGCTGTTCCGATGCTGAACAGACTGATCGCTGTCTGTCAGGAAAGAAACCTGGAGTTTGGTGTGAAGATCACTAACACATTCCCGGTTGATGTAAAACAGAACGAACTTCCAAGTGAAGAGATGTATATGTCAGGAAAATCTCTGTACCCACTTTCCATCTCCGTAGCAAATATGCTGGCAAGAGATTTTGGTGGAAAACTGAGAATCTCCTATTCAGGTGGTGCTGATTTCCATAACATCGAAGGAATCATCGATGCAGGAATCTGGCCGGTAACAATGGCTACAACAATCCTGAAACCAGGCGGATATGACAGACTTTGCCAAATTGCAGGACTTCTTGAGAAAGAAGGCGTTGTATTCACAGGTATCGACGCTGCCAAGACAGAGAAACTGGTTGAGGAAGCAAAGACAAGCCCATATCATGTAAAGGCTGTAAAACCGCTTCCGTCCAGAAAGATCAACAAACAGGTTCCGCTGATCGACTGCTTCATCGCTCCTTGTAAAGAAGGATGCCCGATCCACCAGGATATCACAACATATCTGCAGCTTGTAGAAGCTGGTAAATATGAAGAAGCTATGGATGTTATCACAGAGAAGAATCCACTTCCATTCATTACAGGAACAATCTGTGCACATGCTTGTATGGGCAAATGTACACGTAACTTCTATGAATCACCGGTACATATCCGTGAGATGAAGCTTGAGGCAGCTCAGAACGGATACGAAGCACTGATGAACAAGCTGACAGCACCTGCAATCACAAAAGAAGGTAAGGCAGCAGTGATCGGTGGAGGACCGGCTGGTATGGCAGCTGCTTACTTCCTGCGCAGAGCCGGAATGGCAGTTACAGTATTTGAGAAGAACGACGCTCTCGGCGGTGTTGTTCGCCACGTGATCCCAGAATTCAGAATTCCTGGAACATCGATTGATAAAGATGCAGCACTTCTTGAGAAGATGGGCGTTGAAGTTCGTCTGAACACAGAAGTAAAAGATACAGCAGCACTGAAAGCAGAAGGATTTACAACAGTGATCCTTGCAGTAGGAGCTTCTGAGCCTGGAGTATTAAGACTTGAGCAGGGTGAAGCTAAGAATGCACTCGAGTTCCTGGCTGACTTCAAGGCAAATGACGGAAAACTTGATATCGGTAAGAACGTTGTAGTTATCGGTGGTGGTAACACAGCAATGGATACAGCAAGAGCAGCGAAACGTACAACAGGCGTTGAACATGTATATCTTGTATACAGAAGAACAAAACGCTATATGCCGGCAGACGAAGAAGAGCTGGTAATGGCAGTAGAGGACGGCGTAGAATTCATGGAACTCCTTTCTCCTGTTAAACTTGAGAATGGAAAACTGATCTGCGAAGTTATGGTTCTTGGCGATATGGATGCTTCTGGAAGAAGAGGCGTTGTTAAGACAGGAGAACTCAAAGAGATCCCGGCTGATACAGTGATTGCAGCTGTTGGTGAAAAAGTTCCGACTGCTCTATACGAGGCAAATGGAATCAACGTAAATGACAGAGGACGTGCTCTTGTAAATGAAGAGACATTAGAGACAAACGTAGAGAACGTTTACGTTGTTGGTGACGGACTTGGCGGACCGGCTACAGTAGTAGAAGGTATCCGTGATGGTCTCAAAGCTGCTCAGGCAGTGATCGGAGAGACTCTTGTAAGAGATTTCGATGCAGAGACAGATGAAGCTGTTGTATACGAGAGAAAGGGTAACCTCGAAGACGTACGCGAAGACAGCACAGAGGCTAAGAGATGTCTTAACTGTGCAGGAATCTGTGAAAACTGTAAGGAAGTTTGCCCGAACAGAGCAAATGTAGCAATCAAGGTTCCGGGACTGGAAAAACATCAGATCATCCATGTGGATTACATGTGTAATGAATGTGGTAACTGTAAGAGCTTCTGTCCGTACGACAGTGCTCCGTACCTGGATAAATTCACATTATTCATGGACGAGAACGATATGGCAGACAGCAAGAATCAGGGATTCACAGTACTGGATAAAGATGCAGTACACTGCAAGGTTCGTTTCTGTGGAGAGATCCTCGACTGGACACTTGGAGAAGAGACAAAGATTCCGGAAGCACTTCAGAAAGTAATGGAGACTGTTTGCAAGGACTACACATATCTGTTAAGATAATAGCAGAAGGTTTATGTGAGATTGCTCCGGTGGAAATTGAGTGAGACCAGAGTGATAATATGTGAGATAGATAGCTCACAGGCATCTGCCTGTGGGCTATCTTCTTTTCAAAAGACGCAGAAATATAGAAAGAAGGGATCTGTAAAATGATAAGTTATTTCAGAGATGACAGACTTTGTGAAGCAGACTCTTTCTTATCGGTAGTAAAGCCTGACGATACAGAATGTCCGATGATAGCTGCTGTCGGTGCGGGAGGAAAGACCTCTACATTGAGAAGGCTTGCAGAAGAGTATGCGCTGATGGGGAAAAAGGCAATTGTTCTTACAACAACTCATATGAGAGAAGAGACGACTCCATGGAGTTGTGTGGCTGAAGAGGAAGAGTGGATTAGTAAAGGGAACGAGCTGCTTGAACGAGTGAAGGAATGCCTTGAACAATATGGACAGGCCTGGATTGGGGCAAGAGCGAAAAAAGGGAAAATGAGCTGTGTTCCGGAGTTGATTCTGGCAGAGATAGAAAGCTGGAATGTGCCATTACTTGTTGAAGCGGACGGAGCAAGGATGCTGCCGTTAAAAGTACCGGGAGAACAAGAACCTGTGATCCTGCCACAGACAACACATGTATTTTCTGTTTATGGAATGGACGCTTTGGATCAAAAGCTCGAAGAGATTTGTTTTCGAAGTGAAAAGGCGGCAGAGCTTCTTGGAAAACAGCCGGAAGATCAGGTGACAGAAGAGGACATAATAAAGCTTGCCTGTCATGAACAGGGCGGGCGAAAAGGCTGTCCAAAGCAGGCAGAGTATATTGTTGTACTGAATAAGGCAGACACAAAGGAGCGGCGAGACAGAGCGTGTAAGATTGCAAAGTGCTTGTATGAGAATGGAATCAAGAATATATTTGTGACATCTTATATGCTGTAATAAATATTGTAGAAAAAGCGCAGAGATTATTCTTGAACGTAAATAAATTAGAAAATAACGGAGAATCATAGAAGATTCTCAGGAAAATAGATGGGAAGTATTGAGATGAAGATATTGATTAAAGGTGCGGGAGACCTGGCAACAGGAATCGCATCCAGATTATATGGCGCAGGGCATCAGATCATGATGACAGATATTGCTGTGCCATTGACGGTCCGCAGACTGGTTGCATTTTCCAGAGCGGTTTATGAAGGTGAGGCAGTTGTAGAAGATATGACGGCGCGCCTGGCAAAGAATCAGGAAGAAGCAGAGGAGATTATGGAACAGGGAGATATCCCTGTGATCGTTGATCCGAAAGCGGAATGTGTAGAGTGGTTTGAGCCGGATGTGATCGTTGATGCAATCCTTGCAAAGAGAAATCTCGGAACGAAGATTACGGACGCACCATTTGTGATCGGAGTAGGTCCTGGATTTACTGCCGGGGAGGACTGCAACTGCGTTGTCGAGACAAAGAGAGGACATACACTGGGGAATGTGATATGGGACGGAAGTGCGATCCCGAATACCGGAGTTCCGGGAAATGTTGGGGGATATTCTATTGAGCGTCTGATCAAAGCATCCGCAGATGGGGTGATCGAACCGAAGGCTGTGATCGGCGATCTGGTACGAAAAGGACAGATCGTTGCAATTACAGGTGGAGAGCCGGTTTATGCGTTGATGGACGGTATCGTTCGCGGAATGCTTCAGCCAGGTGTTCAGGTGACGAAGGGACTGAAGATCGGAGATATTGATGCTCGTGCAAAGCAGGAGCATTGCCGGACAATCTCAGACAAAGCAAGGGCGATCGGCGGAGGTGTGCTCGATGCAGTCTGCAGTTATGAAAAGAGCAGAGGAAAGTATGCATTGATTTTATTGGCGGCAGGTCAGAGTGTTCGGTTCGGTTCAGATAAACTGAAAGCAGTTGTAGAAGGTGAAGCAATGTATGAAAGTGCGATCAGCCGATTTGAAGCATTTCAGGGATTCAAGTCTTATGTAGTGACAGGAAAAGAAGAGATTACACTTTCAGCAGAGTCAGCAGGCTGCACGGTGGTATGCAACAAAGAACCGGAGAAGGGAATCTCTCTTTCTGTAAAGCTCGGTCTGACAAAGGCAATCGAGGATGCGGATGAAAATGGAACACCGCTTCGAGGAGTCCTGTTCAGTGTCTGCGATCAGCCAAGATTAAAAAAATCCACGATTCAGAGAATCATAAATACAGCATTTCATAATCCGGGAAAGATCGTTTGTGCAGGAGAAGGAACAAGAAATGGCAATCCGGTCTTGTGGGATAAGAGATTCTTTGATAAACTTTTGGAGTTAGATGGAGATATCGGTGGAAAGAAGATATTGAAAGAAAACTTAGATTCGCTGAAAATTGTGCCGGTACAGGCGGGAGAACTTCAGGATATTGATCGCAAAGAAGATCTCGGAACGGCATAATGATAGAATTGCTGGTTGCATATAGTGTGAACAGTAATAAAAATAGCAGCGGTGAGTTGAAAGGAGAATGCAAATGCGGGTAGGAGCAGTGATTGCGGCAGCAGGAAAATCTGGTGGATATAAGAGTTATGATAAGATGAAGTCGGTGGATGGAATCCAGGTTCTGCGTCAGATGATTTTAAATTTCAAGAGAGCAGGCGTGGATGAGATCGTGCTGATCACAGGATACCAGGCGGAGCAGGTGGAGAAGAAACTGGCGAAGCTTGGTGCAGTATTCCTTCGCAGTGAAGATTATGAGAAGGAAGAGATGATCACGTCAGCAGTTCGAGGGATGAACTACCTGAAACCGCGCTGTGAGAAATTCTTCTTCTGTCCGGCAGGAGTTTCTCTTTTCACAGAAGATACCGTACGTGTGTTGATGCAAAAAGCGAAAGAAAATGAAAACGATCAGGAGAAAGTCTATGTACCTGTCTGGGAAGAACGAAAAGGACATCCGATCCTGATGGATCGCAGTATGATCGATCAGTTTGCTTCTTATGAGGGTGAAGGTGGACTTAAAGGCGCCATGGATGCGCTGAATGTAGAACGCATTTTCGTTCCGGTGGAAGACAACGGTGTAGCGATTTACTCCGGACAGGGAGAATCTTTCCGTGAGATTTTCAAAGAGAAGGAAAAGGAGAGAAGAATCCGTCCGAGAGTGAAGCTTCAGTTGGAGAAGAATGAGAACTTCTTCGGTCCGGGAATTGTATTCCTTCTGCGTCAGATCGATACACTTGGTTCGGTAAGAGACGCCTGTGCAAAGACAGGAATGTCTTACAGCAAGGGCTGGAGCCTGATCAGAAGTGCAGAGAAAGAACTCGGATATACCGTCGTAGAGCGAAGTCCGGGAGGCAAGCATGGCGGTGTAGCCAGTGTAAGCGAAGCAGGGAAAGACATACTCAGAAAATATGAACTGTTGGAAAAAGATGTGGCGAAATATGCAGAGAAGAGATATAAGGATATATTTGAATCTTGATCTGTCTTTTATACGCAATATGTGAAAAGAAGAAAGCTAATATTAGCGAAAAAAGCGGTCACATGACATTATTAAAATACAGTTAATGAAAAAAGTTGCGTAAATCGCAACTTTTTCAAGAAAAGCGATTGTTAAAATAAAACAAATCGGTTATAATAAGACCATCATTTAGAAAGAAAAGACAGGAATAATTACAACATTTTTATGAACAAGGCGCCTGTCAGGAGGAGATAGGATGAAAAAGAGAATTTTAGCAGCAATGATGGCAGCCGTAATGGTGTTTTCTATGGCTGGATGTGGATCCAAAGCCGACGAAAAGACAGACGACACAGCAAAAACAGAAGCAACTGACAACAAAGTCAGTGATGAAGAAGAAACAGAGATCCAGGTATTTATTGCAGCCAGCTTAAAGAATGTAATGGATGAGCTTGCAACACAGTATAACGAAGAGCATCCGAACGTAAAAATCACATACAATGCAGACAGTTCAGGTACACTTCTGACACAGATTGAAGAAGGATATGAGTGTGATATCTTCTTCTCAGCAGCACAGAAGCAGATGGACCAGCTTGAGTCCGATGGTCTTGTGGTAGACGGAACAAGAGCGAATGTTGTAAACAACCAGGTAGTAGTTGTGACAAGAAAAGACAGCGGAACAAAGGTAACAGGACTTGATAACTTAAGCGAAGCAGAAAGCTTTGCACTTGCCGGCGGAAGCGTACCGGTAGGTAAGTATACAAGAACTGCACTTATGAATATGGGTGTTCTTCCGAAGGTGGATGATCCTTCAGCAATCACAACAGAAGAAGTATCAGAAGCACTTGGCGGACTTGAGATCAGCGAGCAGGACAACGTAAGCAAGGTTCTTTCCGCAGTAGTGGAAGGATCTTGTGAAGTTGGAACAACTTACTACTCTGATACATATGGATTCGAGGACGAACTCGATATTCTTCAGACAGTAGGGTATGATCTGACAGGAAATGTAATCTATCCGATCGCACGTGTAGTAAATGATGAGGCTGATGATGCACAGAACGCAGTAGCAGATGATTTCATCAAGTTTGTTCTGTCAGACAATGCAAAGAAAGTATTTGAGTCTTATTACTTCGATACAAATGTAGAATAAAGATAGTGTGATGGTAACGGATGTGTTACTATAGAAGCAGAGGGTTACTGTTCACTCCCGTGTCAATCACTTTGCTGATTGACACGGAGGATGCGTGTTTTGACTTGAATGCATCTCGCCCCATCGCCAAAGGCGATTTAAAATGGCGAGATGCGTTGCTGGTCGCACATCGTGTGAACAGTAACAGCAGAGGCTGCCAGAAATGAAAAGTTTCGGACAGCCTTTTTCTTATAGTTGTAAAGGAGAGTGAATGATAGAATGGATGAAATGATGGAAATCCTGAAGAATCTGGATTGGAGCCCATTATTTATTTCAATAAAAACAGGAATCGTAGCTACGATATTTTCCTTTTTTCTGGGAATCTATGCGGCACGCAAGGTTGTGAAGACAACTCCGGGGAAAAAGGCTATTATAGATGGAATACTGACCTTGCCAATGGTACTTCCGCCGACAGTGGCCGGCTTCTTTCTGTTACTGATCTTCAGCAGGAGAAGACCGTTTGGAATCTTCTTATTTGAAAATTTTGGAATCAAAGTAGTACAGACATGGCTTGGATGTATCATTGCTGCCACAGTAATTTCATTTCCGCTGATGTACAGAAATGCCCGTGCTGCTATGGAACAGATCGATGTGAATCTGATCTATGCAGGAAGGACACTCGGTATGTCAGATACAGAAATCTTCTGGAAAGTAGTGATCCCGACCGCAGGACCTGGAATCGCATCCGGAACGATTCTTACATTTGCCAGAGCACTCGGAGAATATGGAGCGACATCTATGCTTGCCGGAAATATTCCGGGAAAGACAGGAACAATCTCGCAGAAGATTGCAATGGTCATTCAGGACGGAGACTATATGACAGCGGGCGTGTGGGTTGCGATTGTCATGGTGATCGCATTCCTGGTGATCTTCCTGATGAATCTGATCTCGGGCAAGAAAATGAAGAATGTCAAGAGGTGGTAAGAGATGGCGATAGAAGTAAAGATTCAGAGAAAACGGAATACATTTGAGCTGAACATAGATTTTAAAAGTGATTCTAAACGAATCGGAATCCTCGGCGCATCCGGATGTGGAAAGAGCATGACACTAAAGAGTATTGCAGGAATCGAGCCGCCGGAGAGCGGATTGATCAAAATTGAAGGAAAGACAGTTTACGACAGCGAAAATAAAGTGAATTTAAAACCGCAGAAGCGTAACATTGGCTATCTGTTTCAGAATTATGCACTTTTCCCTACAATGACGGTGGAAAAGAATATCGCTGCCGGATTAAAAGGGAAAAAGCAGGAGAATGCAAAGCGTGTGCGTGAGATGATTGAGAAATTTCAGCTGACAGGACTGGAAAAACGATTCCCGGCAGAGCTTTCCGGAGGCCAGCAGCAGAGGGTAGCCCTTGCGAGAATCATGGCTTATAAACCAGATGTGATTCTCTTAGATGAACCATTTTCAGCACTTGATATGTATCTGAAGGACCGTCTGCAGCAGGAATTACAGGAACTTCTCGAAGATTATGAGGGTACTGTGATCATGGTGTCTCACAGCAGAGATGAAGTGTACCGGTTCAGTGAAGAACTGCTGATCATCGACCAGGGGCAGATTGTGGCAGCAGGGAAGACGAAAGAATTGTTCCAGAATCCGCAGAGAAAAGAAGCGGCACGGCTGACTGGATGCAAGAATTTCACAAGAGCAGTTTATGTGGATGAGCATACCGCAGAACTGACAGACTGGGGGATTACATTACATACAGAACAAAGAAGTATCCCGGAAAATATCAACTATATCGGTTATCGCGCACATGATTTTGTTCCGGTCTGGGGAGAAGGTGGAAAGAATCAGATTCCATTTCTATTAGAGAGTAAGGCAGCACTCCCTTTCGAAGATAATTATTATCTGAAGCCTGCAAATGAAGAGGCAGATCCGCCTGTGATCTCCTGGTTTGTACAGAGAGAGAATCAGGAGAAGATCCGGGAAAAAGGAATGCCGGATGCGCTGGAGCTGGTAGAGGAAGAAGTGCTGTTCCTGGAATAGCATCTTCCCATATAGATGATTTTTGAGTGAATCGTTACGTTTTGAAAGAAATGTAAAAACTCCTTTTCAGGATATTTACATCAGGGAAAAACTAGTATATAATAAGCACGTTTTTCGAAAACACATCCCGTCCGTTGGTTACGAAACAATTCTTGTGAACAGTAATCAACGGACGGGATGTGTTATGTATGTAGTCACTGATAAATACGGAAAAGGAGGAGCAAAATGAAATCAGTACAGAATGATATGACTGTTGGAAGCCCAATGAAGATGATCTTAAGTTTTACATTTCCAATCTTTCTGGGAAATGTTTTCCAGCAGTTTTATAATATGGCGGATGCTGTGATCGTAGGTAAGTTCGTTGGAACGAAAGCGCTTGCAGCAGTTGGAAGCACAGGAACAATCATGTTTCTGATCTATGGATTTGTAGTTGGAATGACAGCCGGATTTACTGTTCTCACAGCGCAGAAGTTTGGCGCAGGAGACATGCAGGGGATGCGGCGCACCGTTGCGGGGGCAGGAATCCTCTCATTCTTGATCGGACTGTTTCTTACGGTTACCTTTATGTTATTTATGAAACCGCTGTTACATCTGATGCACACGCCGTCTGATATCTTTGCAGATGCATATAAGTATATTATGATCGTCAGCGGAGGAATCCTGGCGCAGATGCTTTATAACTTGTTATCCAGTATTTTAAGAGCACTGGGAAACAGTAAGATTCCATTGTATTTCCTGATCATCAGTGCGTTGCTGAATATCGTGTTGGATCTGGTTTTAATCATTGTATTTCAGATGGGCGCACCGGGTGCGGCAATCGCGACGGTAGTAGCACAGGGCATATCAGGTGTACTCTGTCTTATTTATATTATGTGGAAGATTCCGCTTCTTCATCTGAAAAAGGAAGACTGGCATGTTGGCGGGCAGATTTGCGCGATTCAGTTAAAGATCGGACTTCCAATGGCATTGCAATATTCTATCACGGCAATTGGAACTATGATGGTTCAGTCTGCCCTGAATATTTTGGGATCTACGCTTGTGGCGGCATTTACTGCGGCAAGTAAGATTGAGCAGGTTGTGACACAGGCATATGTAGCGATGGGAACAACAATGGCAACTTACGGAGCCCAGAATATCGGAGCCGGAAATGTACCAAGAATCCGTCAAGGTTTCAAGGCGTGTACGATTCTTGGTATCAGTTACTCTCTTGTAGCAGCAACATTTATCATGACAGTAGGAAAATACATGACCTATCTGTTTGTCTCAGAGGATGTAGATATTATCATGAGTTCTGTGGATATCTATCTGAAATGTATCGGACTTTTCTTCATTCCGCTTGCAATTGTGAATATCTACAGAAATGGAATCCAGGGACTCGGATACGGACTGCTGCCGATGATGGCCGGTGTTGCTGAACTGATCGGAAGAGGTGTGGTAGCACGGATCGCAGCAAGAGAGAGAAGTTATCTTGGTGTTTGCCTGGCCAGCCCGGCTGCATGGGTGCTGGCAGGGGGCCTCCTGATCGCGATGTATTATTATATTATGAATGTTCATATGAAGAAGATGTTTGGGGATTATAATCAGAAGGTCTGATTATTCACAATGTGCATTGCATCGCGGTTCGCATTCAACCATTTGGATTTCTCAGTTTCAAAGCGTTCGAAAAGCCAGGCAATAGCTTCATCCATTCCCTCATCGGAGAGCGGAAATGTCTTTTGTTCTTTCTCTTCTTCCGGTGTATCTTCAAAGCACCACGGTTCTGGATAAATGAATACGGTGAAGGTTGTGCTGCTTTTTCCGTCATCTCCGCGAAAGAAATAGCGCATTCCGTGATGTGTACCTGAAAATGGTTCTTTCTTAAGTCCCCCGTAAGGAATCAGTTTTTTATCAATCATAGTAATACAATGTCCTTTCGAAAAAAGTAATTTGTTTTGTTATTGCGTTTTTGAAAAAAGGAAGCCAGAAGTCTGGCTTCCTTTTTATTATAGTGGAATGCGTTTTCTTCTGCAAGAAATGATTTATTCCATAGCTTTTTTGGCAAATTCAGTTGTGACAAGTTTTTCATAAGGAGCGCGTGAATCCAGTTCACCGGCACTTTCCAAAATATCCTGAAGCAGCTCGAAACTCTCTTTTTCAAATATAAGATCTGCTTTCCAGGTGTCCTGTGTATAATAACGGTTTACAATCGCTGTGATGGTTTTAAGATCTGTTTCAGGAAATTGAGGGGCAATCACGGAAGCAATCTCCTCTGGCGTGTGAATCTGAACAAAATCCATACCTTTTTGAAGCGCATTTGTAAAGGATTGGATAATCTCAGGATGTTTGTCGAGATAACTCTTCTTTGCGCTGTAGGCAGTGTAAGGAACATAGCCGCTGTCAGTACCAAGTGAGGCTACAACATATCCTTTTCCTTCCATTTCCAAAGCGGTTGCACTTGGCTCGAATTCAACAGTAAAGTCTCCACTTCCCTCTGAAAAGGCGGCAGCAGTGGAACCAAAATCAATTCCCTGGTTGATGTTGAGGTCTGTTTGTGGATCAATTCCATTTTTCTTTAAAATATATTCAAATACCATTTCTGGCATACCACCTTTTCTACCACCAAGAACATCTTTCCCCTTTAAATCAGTCCACTTAAAATCTTTCATCTCTTCTCTGGCAACAAGAAAATTACCGGCGCGCTGAGTCAGTTGGGCAAAGTTGACGACAGAATCGTTAGCACCTTCGTTATATGTGTAGATGGATGCTTCTGATCCCATGAATCCAATATCAGCTTCACCGGAGATGACAGCAGTCATTGTCTTGTCGGCTCCAAAACCAGTTACGAGAGTGAGTTCAATTCCCTCATCTTCAAAATATCCATTTTCAATGGCAACATACATAGGGGCATAGAAGATAGAATGGGCTACCTCGTTCAATGTCACAGAGACAGGAGCAGAACTGGTATCTGATTTGGTTGTGTTGGAGCCGGTTTCTGTTGTGTCGATTTTGGAATTTGCATCATTATCTTTGGAAGAATCAGAACCGCAGGCTGATAACAGTCCAACAGTCAGAGCAGAAGCGAGTATTACGGAAATCAATTTCTTTTTCATAAATCCTCCAGAGTGATATAAGATTCTCGTTTAAAATATGCAAGAAAAGAGAATAGGTGTCAAATTCTACTCCAAAGGGGTGTTCATTTTGGGAAATATCCTTTATGCTTAGTATAAACAGAAAGTAGGTGAAGCGTATGGATCTTGTTAAAATCGGAAAATATATTGCAGGGAAACGGAAAGCCCTGGGAATGACGCAGAAACAGCTTGCAGAAAAATTAAATATGAGTGACAAATCAGTATCAAAATGGGAACGAGGCATTTGCTTACCTGATGTGTCGGTTTATATGGAACTATGTGAGATGTTGGGAATCAGCATAAATGAATTTCTTGCAGGGGAGGATATTGACGCAGAAAATGTAGAAAAAAAGTCAGAAGACAACATTATACAAGTTACGAAAGACAGTAAAAAGAAACAGAAAAATTTAAAGAGCATTTTAGCAGTGGTAACGACATTTGCAGTGATCATGGTTCTGGTTTTAGGAGCAGTTTTCGTTCACAAGGTGATGCAGCCGAAGAATTATATTACAGCAGTTGACAGGACAAGTGCAGAAATGAAAACCGCAGAATTATTGTCGGGAGCAGATGGGGCATATCTTTTTAATTTTTATGCAAAAGAAGAGTATAAGACATTGACAATTTATTTGTCAGAGTATCAGGCGGGAGAATTGATTAATAAAAGTAAAGTGGCAGATTTGGACTATGATGGGCTCGAATCGGCTAAAAGAGGTGTGATTGCTGTGATACCGGATTTTGAATTGTTTCGAGTGAAATTGATCATAGCAGACGATTATTCTAAATGTTCTACAGATTTTCCGATTCTGGAAAATGTAGAAAACAGAGAATATTATGGAAGAAGTGCGACACAAGTGGAAGGTGAAGTTCCGATTCAGCGGGATACAGAACAGGGTCTGATGGCATTGATTTACGGAGAAGATGGATTGGAAACAATTCCGGTAAAAGAAATGGAGCAGGGAAATTTTAGGGAGAAGAATGATTATGTCTATTATCTGTCCTTCCGGTTTGAAAAATAATTACGTAAATGAAAATATGAGAGGTAAGATGAGATGAAAACAAGAGAGGAAGCTGCTGCCTATGGATTAACTTTCCCGGACAGCTATGAAGACAGGCCTTTCAAAGATCAACGATGGCAGGTGATCCGTGTAAAGCCGGGGAAAAAGATATTTTTGTGGATTTACGAAAAAGACGAATTGATCCATTTGAATGTAAAGACGGATCCGAGATGGAGAGATTTCTGGCGTGCAGCGTATCCATCGGTAATTCCGGGATATCATCAGAATAAAGAGCATTGGAACACAATTATTCTGGATGGATCTGTTCCGGACAAGGATATTGAACGGATGATCGGTGAGAGCTATGATCTTGTGACAGACAGTCCTACAAAAAGAATCTATGAAGCTGTAAAACGGATTCCGAAGGGGCATGTGGCAACTTATAGACAGGTTGCGAAGATGGCAGGAAATGAAAAGATGTCAAGAGCAGTTGGAAATGCGCTTCATAAGAATCCGGATCCGGATCACATTCCATGTTTCCGTGTTGTGAATGCGAAAGGCGAGCTTGCCGGAGCATTTGCATTTGGCGGAGCAGATGTACAGGCAGAGCTTTTGAGAGAAGACGGTGTGGAAGTAGTAGAGGGAAAGGTTGATCTGACAAAGTATCAGATGGATGATCAGATGGAAGAGTAAGATAGTACTGTTTCTTTTGGGAAAGATAGTGTATAATACTTACGAGTGATTGCTGTTCGCAAAGTACTGCGAACAGCATCTTTGTATAGTGCAAAGAGCAGGAAAGAATACATCATTATGGTTTCGCTTTTGAAGGCAAAAAAGTCCTGATCGGATAAGAAATGGAGAAATGAATGAAAATTAAGAAAGTGGCAGTCCTCGGTGCCGGAGCAGTAGGCTCTTATGTAATCTGGGGATTATCGAGCAGAAATGATATAGAGCTTGGAGTGATCGCAGAAGGAGAACGAGCAGAGAGACTGAAACAGAATGGATGCACAATTAACGGAAAAATATACCATCCCGAAGTATGGAACCCCGGAGAAACAGACGCTGTCGATTTACTGATTGTTGCATTGAAGTATGGCTCACTTTCGGCGGCATTGGAAAGTATTCAGAAAGCAACCACGGAGAATACGGTAATTATGAGTCTGATGAACGGGGTAGACAGTGAAGAGATTATTGCAGAAAAAGTAGGAGTGAAGCATCTTCTTCCGGCAGTGATCAAGGTCGCTTCACATAAGGAAGAAGATGGCTATCATTTTGATCCTGAGACAACAATCGGAATTTTTTTTGGCGAACTTACTGCACCTTACGATAGTGATCGCATCAAGGCAATCGAAGAACTGTTCAAGGATACCGGAATCCATTTCCGGGCGACAGAGTATGCAAGAGAAGAGATGTGGAGCAAGTTTCGGCTGAATGTCTGTAACAATCTGCCACAGGCAATTCTCGGCGCGGGAGTTGGATGTTACCGTGACAGTGTGCATATGAAGGCAATCAGTGATGGACTGAAAGGAGAACTGGAAGCAATTGCGCAGGCGAAAGGAATCGATCTGAGTAAGACTGAGGCGTCTTCCGGGCGTGGAAGTGCAGTACCGCCATCTGCGCGTTATTCTACTTTGCAGGATTTGGATGCAGGAAGACACACAGAGATTGATATGTTTTCAGGTGCACTGATCCGTATGGGAAAGGAACTTGGAATTCCGACACCGTATAATGAGTATACATATCATATGATTAAAGCATTAGAAGAGAAAAACGATGGACGGTTTAATTATACAGGAAATGAAGAACCGACCTGGTCAAAATAAAACAGGGAACAATTTGTGGCAGAGGCAGGTTATGAAAAAATATTGAAACAGTGATGTTGAAACAATATAAAAAGGTGAGGTAAATTAAGATGAAAGAATTATACGAAGCAATCGAAGCAAAAATTAAAGCAAGTGGTTATCCGAGAGCAATCTCCGGAGAAGATGTATACAATGACATCTGTGATCAGATTGACGGAAAAGAGAATGGAAGTTATGTATTGTTATCCAAGTTCGAAGATGATGTGATTTTTGAGTATCATATCACGATTCAGGATGAAGATTTCAACCTGGGGATTTTGACAATGCGAACACCGGAAGGCGTGTTTGAGACAGATTTTGATGCGGAATAATGTGGAATAAGAAAGCTGTAGATTGTTCGAGTTGACAATTTACAGCTTATTTTTTGGGAAAAGTATCAAAATAAAAATACACCCTATTGACACTACAAAACGTAAAATGTTATGATGGGAAAAAGAGAGGTGTGAAGAAAAATGGATTATTCAAAATATAAATCAAGTGGTCGATATTATACAGGTGCTGAAAGAAAAAAAGGGATTTTGATTCAGGGAGAGCCTTATATTGTGAAATATGCAAAGAATTCACCACAGGGATTAACTTGCAGTTATTTATCAGAATATATCGGTTCACACCTTTTTAGAATAGCAGGAATAGAAGCTCAGGAAACATTTCTAGGTAAATGTGATGGTCTGCCTGTGGTGGTGATGAAGGATTTTATTGGTGGTGATGAAATTTTTGTGCCGTTTAATGACGTGGGAGACAGTACTTTAGAACAAAGCAGAGAAAGATATAAATACACATATGAAGATATCATGCTCATGTTGGAAGAGAATATGAAGCTTACTAATGTAGAAGAGACAGTGCGGCATTTTTGGGATATGTATTTGATCGATGCCTGGATTGGAAATTTTGACCGACATGGTTCAAACTGGGGTTTTTTAAAGAAAAATAATCGGTATCGTATGGCTCCGGTCTACGATAATGGATCTTCTTTATTTCCACGCCTGAATACAGATGAAAAACTTTTAAAAATAATGGAATCAAAAGAGGAAATGAAGAAAAGAGTTTATCAATTTCCGACATCACAGATTTTATTAAAAGGGCAGAAGAGTTCGTATTATGAATTGATCAATAGTTTACATTACAAAGAATGCAATGAGGCACTAATTAGAATAAAGCCAAGAATTAATATGACAAACGTTGAAAAAATGATTGATTCAATAGATGAAATTTCAGAGATAAGAAAAAGATTTTATAAGGAGATTTTGTTGGTACGATATCAGAAGATGATAGAGAATCCATTTGAGAAATTAACAGGTGACAGATGATTTGTTATGATATCAGATTGAGGTGGTGAATATTATATGAGCACATATGTAAGAACAGATTGGGTTGCAAGAAATGAATACACGACACCGATTAAGGAAGTACCAATTTATCGAAATAGTGGAATTATTAAAGCTGTTACAAAGGAAAATGAAAAGATTCAGGTTGGAAGGATCACGTATGAAGAGTTTGAAAATGAAGAATTTCAATATATTATTTCTCCATTCTGGCCGATTATAGATACGCTTTCTACTAGAGTATTTCAGGGAATTCCTGGGATTGATATGGATTTACGTCTGGATCATTATTACAGAGTTAATTATGTGCCGGTATTTATTACAGAGAGGACGCCCGGAAGTTCCAGAGAAGATCTATGGGAACTGTTAGACAGTGTAGGACTTGACTATTATGACAGATTGGAGTGGTTGATCAGGACAGATCTTCGTGCTGCAATCGATAATTTGATCGTAGAGCGTGCAAGAGAAGAAGCTGTTAGTAAAAAAGTGGAAAATGCCAGAGATTTGAAAGCATGCATTGAGAGTGGACAATATGGGGATGAAATCATTATTGAAAATATTTCTTCTTTGGGAACTGATTCAAGATCCTGTGTAAAGATGCTGAATCGCTTAATGCATTATGGAATTCGCTTAAAATCAAAACAGGAAAAAATTAATCTGAACGTTGAAGATTACAAAAGCTGGATGCCTGTATTAGAAGGAATGTTTCAGATGGATGAGCAGCTTAGAAAACGGCAACAGAAAAAGGGAATCGCTTTGGCGAAGGAAAAAGGAAAATATAAGGGAAGAAAGCGAAAAGAGATCGATGATAAATTTCTTGAGAAAATTATTTCCCGTTTTCAAAAGAAAGAAATTCCATTAGAAGAAGCTCTATTGGCAACCGGATTATCAAAGTCTACATTCTACAGGAGGATTAAAGAAAACCAATAAAAACCCTCTTGTGCAATATGTTTATCCAAAATCTTAAAAAATATAAAATTTATATAAAATCCTTCTTGAATTTAGCATGATGAAGTGCTAAACTCTTAACATAAAAACAGAGCACGATCTATTTATTGACGAGAGCATCTGGATTATAGTTAAGAAAGAAGGAAAGAAAATGAACGGAGTTATAATGATGGTCATTGCCATCGTTGTATTAGGTGGAGGATATCTTTTCTATGGAAGATATCTTGAGAAGAAATGGGGAATTGACCCGAATGCAAAGACTCCTGCTTATGAACTGGAAGACGGCGTAGATTATGTGCCGGCAGATACGAATATCGTATTTGGTCATCAGTTCGCATCTATCGCAGGAGCAGGCCCGATCAACGGACCGATCCAGGCAGCAATCTTTGGATGGCTTCCGGTACTTTTGTGGATTCTGATCGGAGGTGTTTTCTTCGGAGCAGTGCAGGATTTTGCATCTATGTATGCTTCTGTAAAGAACAAAGGACGTACAATCGGTTATATTATTGAAGAGTATATCGGTAAACTTGGAAAGAAATTATTCCTGTTATTCTGCTGGTTATTCTGTATTCTTGTTGTTGCTGCATTTGCGGATGTAGTTGCAGGAACATTCAACGGATTCGTAGCTGATGACGCAGGAACTGTAAGTAAAGTAGCAGCAAATGGTGCTGTGGCAACAACATCCATGCTTTTCATTGTAGAAGCCGTAGCACTTGGTTGCATTTTGAAATATGCAAAACTGAATAAATGGGTTAACACAGCTATTGCAATTGTTATGCTTGTCGCAGCGGTAGCGCTTGGACTTTATTTTCCAATGTATCTGACAAGAGAGACATGGCATATCCTGATTTTTATTTACATTCTGATTGCCAGTGTCGCACCGGTAACAATGCTGCTTCAGCCACGTGATTACCTGAACAGTTACTTGCTGATCTTTATGATTGCAGCAGCAATTGTCGGAGTATTTGTAGCAAATCCATCCTGTAACCTGAAAGCTTTTACAAGCTTCAATGTAGATGGAAGTTATATGTTCCCAATTCTGTTTGTAACAATTGCATGTGGAGCTGTATCAGGATTCCATTCACTGGTATCTTCAGGAACTGCTTCTAAGCAGATTAAGAGTGAGAAGAACATGCTCCCTGTATCTTACGGAGCAATGATCATGGAAAGTATGCTTGCTGTAATCGCACTGATCGCAGTTGCTTCCTTCGCTGATGGCGAGGCAGCAGCACAGGGACTGACAACACAGCCACAGATTTTTGCAGGAGCAATCGCAAACTTCCTTGAAGTGATCGGCTTACCGCATTCACTTGTATTTACACTGATCAACCTTGCAGTATCAGCATTTGCACTGACATCACTTGATTCCGTTGCACGTGTCGGAAGACTTTCTTTCCAGGAATTCTTTATCGATGATGACACAGATATGGATAATCTGCCATTGTACAAGAAAGTGGCAACCAATAAATATTTCTCAACAGTTATTACACTGGTACTTGCATACTTACTTGCAAAGGTTGGATATGCAGAAATCTGGCCACTGTTTGGATCAGCAAACCAGCTTCTGTCAGTACTTGCACTGATCGCATGTGCAGTATTCCTTAAGAAGACAAAACGCCAGGGAGCAATGCTCTGGATTCCAATGGTCTTTATGATGGCAGTAACATTTACAGCACTTGGAATGACAATCTGTAAACTGGGAGGTCAGTTTATGACAACAGGTCTGAGCCTTGGAAATACATTACAGCTGATCTTTGCTGTTCTGCTTCTTATCCTTGGAGTAATCGTAGCAATTCAGGGAATTAAAAAGCTTACAGAGAAGAAAGAAGCTTAATATAAATGGCAGCGAATATAAATCAACAACATATGTTCAGCAACAAGATGATCCGTGCTCTTTTAGTACCAATCATACTGGAACAGTTATTGAACTCCATCATGGGTACCGCGGATACGATGATGGTTAGTAATGTGGGATCAGCAGCAATCTCAGCGGTATCACTGGTGGATTCTATTAATATATTAGTAATCCAGGCATTTTCAGCATTAGCAGCCGGAGGTGCGATCGTCTGCGCCCAGTACATTGGACAGGGGAATAAAGAACGGGCAAATGAGTCTGCACGACAGGTACTATTTATCATCACTCTTATATCAGTAGCTGTCAGCGCATTTTGTCTTATTTTTCAGAAACCGTTACTTCACCTGATTTTTGGAGCAGTTGAAGCAGATGTTATGAGAGCATCTGAAATCTATTTCTTCTACACTGCATTATCATTTCCGTTTATTGCGGCGTATGATGCAGCGGCATCGATCTTCAGGGCACAGGAGAACACGAGAGATCCGATGCTCATTTCAATGGTATCAAACGTGATGAATATTGTCGGAAATGCAATTATGATCTGGGGCTTCCATATGGGAGTCGCGGGAGCTGCACTGGCAACTTTGATTTCACGTATTTTCTGTGCGGTTGTAGTATTGGCAGAGCTTCGTCTGGATCGTCAGCCAATTGTGGTACGAGATTATCTGAAAATCCGTCCAGACTGGAGAATGATCCGCAGGATCCTTGGAATCGGAATTCCATCCGGTGTGGAGAACAGTATGTTCCAGTTAGGAAAGCTGGCGATTCAGTCCACAGTATCAACACTTGGAACAACAGCAATCGCTGCGCAGGCAATGACGAACATTCTGGAGAATCTGAACGGAATCGGTGGTATCGGAGTCGGAATCGGATTGATGACAATTGTAGGTCAATGTCTGGGAGCTGACCGGAAGGATGAGGCAGTTTATTACATCAAAAAGCTTTGCGTGATTGCTGAGATCGTTATGGCTGCGAGCTGTGTGATTGTTTTTGCACTGACGAAACCAATTACGATTCTCGGCGGTATGGAACCGGAGAGTGCGAAGATGTGTTTCCATATGGTAATGTGGATCACGATTGTAAAACCGCTTGTATGGGTTATGTCATTTGTTCCGGCATATGGATTGAGAGCAGCAGGGGATGCAAAATTTTCTATGATCACATCCTGTTGTACAATGTGGGCATGCAGATTCTGCCTGTGTGTATTTCTGATCCGTGTAATGGGATTTGGCCCGATGGGAGTATGGATCGGAATGTTTGCGGACTGGACAGTCAGAAGTATTATTTTCACCTGGCGATTCCACAGCAGAAAATGGCTGGAGCATAAAGTAATTTAAATAAGAAGAGAAATCTGAACAAAAAGAGAAATCCAAACAAAAATAGAAACAGCAGGGTTACTGTCGGGAAAGCATTTTAATAATAATGCTTTTGGCAGTAGCCTTGCTGTTTCTTATATCTGCTATTTTTTTAAAAGAAGTTTTAGTATATTTATAGATTTATGTCTGGTATATGATTCCTGAAAATTACTCTTCAGGTGCAAGCTCTGTTGTCTGCTTCTTTGGAGGCATAACCAGTGAGAAGATAAGGAATGCGATCAACGCAGCAATCAGTCCAGGTACGATCGGCTGATTGAAGTGCAGACCGAACAGATTTCCTTTGGAAACATGCTCCAGATATACTACAACAATAGTTCCGGCGATCAGAGAAGCCATGGTTCCTGCCTGGGAAGCTCCTTTCCAGTAATGTCCGAGAACATATGGGAAGAAAGAACCTGCGGCACGAAGGGTGAAGGCAAACATCAGGATTGTAACAATACTTGAAGTATTAAATAATGCAATCAGAGTAGCAAAAACACCTACAGCTGCCATTGTAACACGAGTTACGATCATGATCTCTTTATCAGATGCGCTAGGCTTAATCACAATCTTGTAAATATCATTTGCAAAGATCGATCCGGCACCAAGAAGGTCTGAGTCAGCACTTGACATTGTGGCAGATACGATACCTGCAAATAACAATCCGCAGATAACTGCCGGCATTGCTTCCATAGCAAGAACCGGAAGTGCATAACGGGCACCAACATCCTGGAAGTCCGCAGCATTGAATTTGCCCATGTTGATCAGTGCAAGTACGATGATTCCCATAAGTGTCGGAACAAAAGCGTAGATAAAGTTTACGATCGCAGCAAGGACAGATCCCTGTCTTGCTGCTTTTCCGTCTCTTGCAGCGTAATATCTGGATACAGCTTCCTGTCCTACAGTAAATGTAGCAACATACATGATTGTTAAACTGATAACATCCATTACATTATAACCTTTAAACATGTCAAATGTTTCAGCAGGAACGTTAGCTACAACATTGTCCCATCCACCGGCAAGATTCATTCCAAATGGAAGTGCGATGATCATTCCGATCACGATCAGGAATACCTGAACAAAGTCAGTAAGTGTAACACTCCAAAGACCACCCATGATCGCATAAATTGTTACAACGACACCTACGATCAGAACGGCTGTTTTATAATTCAGATTCAGCATAGTAGACAGAATAACGGAAGATGCGATAAACTGTCCGGCTGTTAGTCCGATCAATGGAACGAACATGATCAAAGATGTAATGATTCCTGAAGGTTTTCCATAACGACGGCGGAAATATTCAGGAACGGTTTTAACCATCGCAGCACGAAATTTTGGTGCAAGGAATGTAAGAATCACAAAAGCGAATCCCATTGTGATAATGTACCATGCGGCACTGAGTCCGTGACTTTCCATACCCTGCTGAACAACACCGAGAGAACTTCCTCCACCAATCTCAGTAGCAGCAAGAGTTCCGGCCATTAAAAACGGTCCGAGTCGTCTTCCGGCAACAACGAAGTCTGTGTTGGATTCAATCTTCTTGGATGACAGATAACCGATCAATAACATAACAAGAAGATAAATAACAACGACAGCGGTTACAATAATGTTTGACTGCATAAAATATCCCTCTTTCCTTTAGTCAAATTTGAAAAAGGTATCAGGAAATAGCGAAACCTGACACCTATGTTCATACGAATAATTATACCATAAAAACTTTCACACGCAACCTGAAAAGAGAAAAAACTTATTGAAAATTATCAATATTTCCGGAAGATAATCGATTGGTATGGTAGATGTTAACAAAAATAATAAAAGGCGAGAGGACAGCGTGAAAAAGAACATTTTTTAGGGGGTGGACATTTGACGTTTCTATTATTACAATTATAATAATCGACAGAAAAGAGGAATTGTATATGACACAGATAGATGCGTTAAAAACAGATGAAATACAGAATTATGAGATAGAACATCAGGAAGAAGTGCGCCGCCTCGCAGGCGAGTGTATGGTAATTTTGGAAAATGACGGAGTCCTTCCACTTCAGGCTGGTACAAAGAAGATTGCATTATTTGGAACAGGAGCAAGACATACGATCAAAGGTGGAACAGGATCCGGTGATGTAAATGTACGTGAAAACATTTCGATTGCACAAGGGCTTGAGCGTGCAGGATTTAAATTTGTAACAGAAGGCTGGCTGGATCAGTATGACAGACTTTATGCGGATGCGCAGGAAGCGTATGCGAAAAAGTTAAATGAATTTACAGAGAAAACAGGAAAACCATCGATGCTATATGCTTTCGAGAACCCTTTTGAGGAACCGGAACAGCCGGAGATTACAGAAGCGGATGTAAAAGAAGCGGATGCGGCAATTTATGTAATTTCTAGAAATTCCGGAGAGGGAAAAGACCGCAGGGCAGAGAAGGGAGATTATTATCTCAGCGACAGAGAACTTCAGAATATCCGTTTTATGACAGAACACTATAAGAACTGTATTGTTCTTTTGAATGTAGGTGGAGTCATTGATCTGACTTCATTGAAGGCAATTGAAGGTGTACAGGCAATTATGCTTGTGGGACAGACAGGAAATATGGGAGGTTATGCAGTTGCTGATGTGCTGACTGCTAAGACGATTCCTTCAGGAAAGCTGACTGATACATGGGCAAAGTCTTATGAGGATTATCCATCCTCTGCAACATTTAGCCACAGGGATGGAAATCTTGACGACGAATATTACAGTGATGGAATCTATGTGGGATATCGTTATTTTGATACGTTTGGTGTGATGCCTCTATATTGCTTTGGATATGGAAAAAGCTATACAGAATTTGAAATAAAAACAATGAATGTAACAGCAGATGAAAAGCAGGTACAGGTTGAAGTTGAGGTTACGAACATTGGTGACAAATATCCTGGAAAAGAAGTTGTTCAGGTTTATTATTCCGCACCGGATGGAATCATGGAGAAAGCAACACAGGAACTTGCAGGATTTGCTAAGACTAAATTGCTTGCGCCGGGAGAAAAAGATGTCGTGACGATCACATTTGCAACGACAGATATGGCATCTTTTGATGCATATGATGCGGCCTGGATTATGGAAGAAGGGGAATACACGATCCGCGTAGGAAACAGTTCACGTAATACGGAGGCTGTGGCAGTCATCGACCTTGATGAGCAGGTGACAACACTCCAACTGAAACGTCTGATGCGAGATACAATTGCAGTCAGAGAGCTTCACCATATGATTCCGATTTTCGATATTGAATTTGATTTCGGTGTTCCGGCGATTCCATTTAGAATTATGCTTCAGGCAGAGAACTTTAAGAAAGAACTTGTAGAATATGAAGTGATGCGCAGGACACTTATGGATAAGAGGAAAGATGAAGTTCTGACGCTGGAAGATGTAAAAGCAGGCAACGCGACTCTGGATGAACTGACAGCGCAGCTTACCGTGGAAGAAATGGCAGAACTTTGTGTTGGAACAGAGAGAAGAAATGGCGACGGAAATGTAATTGGTTCAGCATCCTCCTGTGTGCCGGGTGCAGCAGGAGACACCACTTCCAGTTTACTTGAAACACGAAAAGTGCCGAATCTTATTCAGGCAGATGGACCGGCAGGGCTTCGTTTAGAGACACCTTGTACTGCCATTCCAATCGCAACAACACTGGCACAATCCTGGGATATGGATCTGATTCATAGAATGGGAGAGCTTGTCGGAGAAGAGATGAAGCAGTTACATGTAGATCTATGGCTCGCACCTGGCATGAATATTCATCGTAATCCGCTTTGTGGACGAAACTTCGAATACTATTCTGAGGATCCTGTATTGACAGGTCTTTGTGCTGCAACAGAGACGAAAGGTGTTCAGTCTCAAAAAGGAAAGGGAACAACAATCAAACATTTTGCAGGAAATAATCAGGAAGACAACCGTATGTTTACGAATGCACATATCAGCGAGCGTGCGCTGAGAGAAATCTATCTGAAAGGATTTGAGATAGCGGTAAAGACAGCACAACCATATGCAATCATGACTTCCTATAATCTGATCAACGGAGTTCATTCAGCAAACAACTATGACATGCTGCAGAACATCGCACGTGATGAGTGGGGATTTGAAGGTCTTGTGATGACAGACTGGTATACTTCGCAGGATACAACAGAGATGGGAATGGTATCACCATCCGGAAAATATAGTCATTCCAGCAGTGTACAGTGCATTAAAGCAGGAAATGACCTTCAGATGCCGGGATGTCAGCAGAATGTGGATGATATCGTAGAAGCAGTGAACGAAGGAAAAGAAATTACCAAAGCAGATTTACAACGCTGTGCGAAACATATTTTAAGTGTTGCACTTAAGACAATGTAAAACCACCTCGGTAATATGGAAATTGAGAGTCTTTTTCGTATTACTCAAAAATTAATAAACGATATCGTATAAGATCAAGCCTTTTGTGTCGCAGGATGCAGAAGGCTTTTCCTTTCCTTCCAGGATTGCATTGATACATTCGACGGGTCTTTTCCCTATGCCGATATCCAAAAGCGTTCCTAGAATAAATGGAGCCATCTGATAGAGAAAATCATTGGCTGTCATACGAATATAAAGCGTAGACTCTTCTGTGACAAAAGTAATTGTTTTTATTTCTTTTTCGGTTCCTTTCTTTTTTCGAATCGAAGAGAAATGTTTAAAATCATGCTTTCCAAGTAATGAGTGGGCAGCGGTTTCCATAAGAAGAATATTTGGAAGTTCTGCTGTTTGTTCAGGTGGCAGATCAAATAATGAATCTGATAACAGATCAGTTAATCGACCGCGATAGTTTTTGTGGAACAGGTCATAGATCGGTGATAAATCCATGGCATATTCATAAGTGATCTCGCGTGCATTTAAGTCTGCTCGAAAGCGTTCGGGTGTTGATACTGCATCTAAAACGGCAATATCCTGTGGAAGATACTGGTTCAGAACAGTTTTAAATTCTGCAGGAGTCAGTTGGCTTTCCGTAAGAAAATTGACTGTGAGATTCCGAGCATGAACTCCCGGTTCTGTTCGGACTCCGGAAAATAAAGTGACAGGAGTTCCTGTTACTTTTTCTAATACATTTTCAATTTTATAAGATACTGTGCGATCATTGTGGTCTTTTTCCGGGCGTTTCCAACCAAGATAACGTGTACCGTCATATTGGAGTGTTAATTTAATATTCTGCATATATCGTTCTCCATTTATAAATAATGTCTGTTTCCAGACAAGTCATCCTTTGTATTTTAACTGATGCAGATGGAAATGTATAGAGAAAAGAAGAGAAATAAGACTGCAAAGGCGAAGAGAGTGATTCTGATTTTATTTAAAATGTTTCCGAAAGATATTTTTGGTCATTTCCATCATGCGGTCAATTTGATTTTGTTCTTCTTTGCTTTTACCTTCTTTTAATACTTCAAGAATTAATGAAACTTCATCCGGATTGAAACGAAGTCCCTGTCGGTTTGCATTTGTGATAAGTGCGAGCATGACCGGGGCAAGTTCATTTCCGGATTTTCCTTTCGTCTGTTTCGCGGCTGTCCTGATCAGTTCCAGCTTGAGCGGATCGATCGTTTTCATTGCAGGATGGTTCATCCAGTTTTCCATTGTTAAGATCTCCTTTCGGTGAGTTATTGTTTATAGTGTCTTCTGGCTCTTCATCAGAAGGTGGAGCAGATGAAAAGAATTGTGTAAACATATCTGCCATAGACATCATCTCTTTTATGTTTTTGAAAGTAGAAAAGAGCTGTTTTTCTTCTGATGTGAGATAGGGTGACAGATGGTCAAAAATAGAATCTGCGTTGTCTTGAAAAAGATTTTCTATTCCTCCTCCAGAAGAAAAGTCACAGGCAGAAAGTGCATCATAACTGACAGGAGCCTGCTGGTGAAGAACATTTTGCAGTTCGATGAATTTAATGAAGACGGCAAGCATGCTCTGTGTAGCTGGCGGGAAAAGAGGAAGGAAAAGTTTCAGCATGCGAAGTCCGGAAGCAGTTGCTTCGTCAAAGGGGGTCATAGGCGTCGGTGTTTTCAAAAAAATAAACCCTCCTGACTTTCAGCTGAACTGATACATATATATGAAATGCAGAAAAAATATATTCCTGTTCATGAATATAGATGTGTGAAAAATCGGATAATGCGTATACTGATTTAAAGACCTTTTGTAATCAGGGGCATATCTTAATAATAAGAAGAGGAAAGGAAAACGAAAATGTCCAGAAAGTTAATTATTGATGGGAATGCAGTATATGAAATTGATGAGAAGTGTATGTTAAAGAAAAAGCTTGGAGAACTGAAAGAAAAGAAGGTAACATCAGACGAGAAGAGAGCGGAACAGAGTGTTGTTACCGGAAAACCGAATCGTTTGAAAAGATAAGCCAGAAGGGGCATGCGGTTTTTCCGCATGCCCCATTTGAAGTGGAAGAAGGAACAGATATCAGCATCCGCCACAGTTGCAGCCATTACCGCAACCGCCGCATCCGAATCCATTATTGCCCCATCCGCCGCAGCAGCAAAGAAGAAGGATGATCCACAGACAACTGTCATTGCCGCAGCCATTACCACATCCGCCACAACCATTACCACCCCAGCCACCGCAGCAGCAGAGGAGAAGGATGATCCAAAGGCAGGAGTTATTCAGTCCGCATCCATTTCCGTTTCCGCCACAGCCGCAGCTGTTTGCACATCCGTTGTCACAACCGCATCCGCAGTTTGTAGCTGTTAATTCACTCATTGTTAAATCCTCCGAAAGATTTTTTGATTTACAATGTTATAGTATGCGGAGAAAAAGAAAATGTGAGATGAGAAATTATTTGTAGTGATAAAGATGTGAAGTGGCAAAAATTATTCAAGCAGTCGGGAAAAATCTAAAATTCCCCAGCCGGATTCAGTTCCCGGAATCTGCACACAGGAAGCGTGAAGTTTTAATTTAACTTCTGCATTGGTGAGAAACGGGTATTTTGAAAGAAGACAGGCAATTGCACCGGAAACAACAGGAGCAGCCATGGATGTTCCTGTTTTGGAAAGATAAGGCGGAGCATTTGGAAATTGAGAGTAAAAAGCATTGCAGCTTACAATTCCTGTGCCGGGGGCAAAAACATCAGGTTTGACAATGCAGTCATCTGTAGGACCGCGGCCGGAATAATTGAGAGGATGCCTTTGGGTGTGGATCAGAGGAAAAGTGTCGGGAACACCAACAGTGATAACTTTTGGGCTGCTTCCGGGAACGGTGACGGAACCGGGAGCAGGTCCGTAGTTGCCGGCAGAGACAACTACGACGAGCCCAAGATCCCAGAGGGATTCTACAGCATTCAATAAAAGAAGTTTTTGATGAATGGAAAGATCCGGTCGTGTACCTACGGAAATGTTAATGATCCGGATATGGAATTGCGTGTAGATATCACGGATCCATTGAATTCCATTTATGACATTTTTGATAGATCCGTTTCCATTCTGATCCAATACTTTCCCAATAATAAGATTGCAGAAGGGAGCGATTCCGGCATAAGTTCCGGAAGAGAGAAGTCCGCTTCCCGCAAGAATTCCGGCTACATGGGTTCCGTGTCCACTATTGTCGATGAGAGGGGAGAAATGAGAGAAAGAAAAAAGAACTTTTTCGGAAGAACCAGTGGTATTGGAAAAATCCCGAAAAGAAAGGATACGACCTTTAAAATCAGGATGAGGAGAAATTCCGGTATCAAGAATAGCAACAGTGACATTTTGTCCGAGAAATTTTTGTTCCTTTGTGTCCGGACACCAGTAGTGAATGGATTGTTTTACCCATTTCATGAAGGAAAAGCCTTTGTTTTTTCTTTATTATATGCCTGATACTAAATTAGTGATAAAGATGTCTGCACTGAGATGGCAAAACGTCTGTTTGCCATGTGGTAAGCTCAAGAGCAAGCTCTTTCGCTTAAGGGCGTTCGCCCTATGATAAAAAAGTTGCCGGCTCTCTTATATAAGCGAGCTTATAACGTGAGCCATCAACTTTTTATCGCATGGCAAACTGTAAAGAAAAAACACTTGACACCATCTTGCGTTTCGTGTATGATAGCAGAGGTGAAGATAATGAATAAGTTTTTAGAGCAGGCATTATTGTTTGATTTCTACGGGGAATTGCTTACAGATCATCAAAAGGAGATTTATGAGCAGTTCGCGCTGGAAGATCTTTCGCTCAGTGAGATTGCTGAGATGAAGGGGATCAGCCGCCAGGGTGTACATGATCTTGTGAAGCGGTGTCAGAAGACACTGGAAGGATATGAGATGAAGCTTCATCTTGTAGAGAAGTTCCTTTCCGTGAAGGAGAAGGTCAGTAAGATTGATGATACACTTGCAGAGTGGGAACGCGAGAAGAATGACCCGGAAGAGATGGTGAAGCGGATCCGTAAGATTGCGGATGCGATCATAGAGGAGTTATAGAATGGCATTTGACAGCTTAAGTGAAAAACTTCAGAATGTATTTAAGAACCTGCGAAGCAAGGGAAGACTGACAGAGGATGATGTTAAGGCAGCTCTGAAGGAAGTTAAGATGGCGCTTCTTGAAGCAGATGTTAACTTCAAGGTTGTTAAGGGCTTCATTAAGGATGTTCAGGAGAGGGCTGTTGGTCAGGATGTGATGAACGGACTGAATCCGGGACAGATGGTGATCAAGATCGTGAATGACGAGCTGGTGAATCTGATGGGCTCTGAGACAACGGAGATTAAATTCCAGCCGGGAAGCCAGAAGACGGTCATTATGATGATGGGTCTTCAGGGAGCAGGTAAAACAACGACCACAGCAAAGCTTGCAGGAAAGTTCAAGCTGAAAGGTAAGAAGCCTCTTCTGGTAGCATGTGATGTCTACAGACCTGCAGCTATTAAACAGTTGCAGATCAACGGAGAGAAGCAGGGTGTGGAAGTGTTCGCTATGGGAGATAAAAACCGTCCGGTGGATATCGCAAAGGCAGCGCTGGTGCATGCAAAGACAAACGGCTTTAACGTATTGATTCTGGATACGGCAGGCCGTCTGCACATCGACGAAGAGATGATGCAGGAATTACAGGATATCAAAGCGGCTGTTCCTGTGGATCAGACCCTTTTGGTAGTAGATGCTATGACCGGACAGGACGCAGTCAATGTGGCCGAGATGTTCAGCAATAAAGTCGGCATCGACGGTGTAGTACTTACAAAATTAGATGGTGACACCAGAGGCGGTGCGGCACTTTCAATCCGTGCAGTTTCCGGCAAACCAATTCTCTATGTCGGCATGGGCGAAAAGCTTTCGGATCTGGAGCAGTTTTATCCGGACCGTATGGCGTCCCGTATCCTCGGCATGGGCGATGTGATGAGCCTGATTGAAAAAGCGCAGGCAAACATCGACGAAGAAAAAGCAAAAGCCATGGAACAGAAGATGAAGAAGGCGCAGTTCGACTTCAACGATTATCTGGATTCCATGAGCCAGATGAAGAAAATGGGTGGTTTCGCAAATGTCTTAAGCATGATGCCGGGCATTGGCGGCGCACAGATGAAACAGATTGAAGATGCGATGGATGAGAAGAAGATGGCGCGTATTGAAGCAATCATCTATTCCATGACTCCGGCAGAACGTTCCAATCCGGAAATACTGAACGGTTCACGCCGTACGCGTATCGCCAAAGGTAGCGGAACGACTATCCAAGAAGTGAATCGCCTATTGAAACAGTTCGACCAGACACGCAAAATGATGAAAATGGTGACTAGCAGCAAAATGGGTAAGATGATGCCTAAGATGAAGAAATAAAAGATTTCGTTTC
>ERZ773149.368-NODE-368-length-45542-cov-27.019830_pt1 | contig 45542 bp, 37 predicted proteins | sample MGYA00511081_ERZ773149 | MGnify/ENA primary metagenome ERZ773149 (study PRJEB29015, sample SAMEA2737846) | human gut metagenome | biome: human gut; feature: human-associated habitat; material: faeces | place: China | collected 2012 ...
GACGGGTCGGCACGTTAAAGACCATTTTACGCAGCGGGCGACGCGGCTCGCTTTTGTTGGTCTTCAGCTGGTCGAAGCTGTACAGCGTCTCTTTGGCGGTTTCAACCGCCTGGCGAACTTTCCAGTAGTTGTTACGGCCTTTGACGTGCAGCTCGGTCAGGAAGCAGACGGCTTCCATTGAGCCGGTATCATTCAGGGTATTGATGGTTTTCTGGATGACCTGCTTATACTGACGCTCATCCAGCTCGCGCTCTTTGCCGCAGCCAATCAGCAGAATGCGCTCAGACAGAATGTTTGGCACATGGTGCAGCAATAACGTCTGGCCAGGTTTGCCTTCCAGCTCGCCGCGACGCAGCAGGGCGCTGATGTAGCCGTCGCTGATTTTATCGAGTTGTTCGGCGATGGGGGAGAGGCGACGTGGTTCAAAGACGCCGACCACGATACAGGCGCTCCGCTGCTTCTCCGGGCTACCGCTTTTTACACTGAACTCCATGCACTATGCTCCTGAATCTTAAAGACAACAGTGGTGGCTACGGCTATACTCGTCGCCTTTCAAGTTGCAGATGCGCCGGCTGCGCCTGCTTACCCTGACGTGGCACATTGTGCGCGCCAGGGGCCACAGCCCTGCTGCCTTCTTACAACTCGAAATCCATTGAGTATATAATTGCAAGCTTTCGTAACTCATATCCGCTGTTGCGGTGACTTCGTGTTAATCTTAACGTTATTAAGGCCTGGGTTCGTCAGAAAAGATCCTGACATGCAGAACCGATGAGTCATTTAATCTTAGCGACGTTTTCGACGACCAAAGAGAATAAATGACGTTTAAGCCATGAAACAAGCAATTTTCCTGCACTAAAACGGGTTTTTACGGGCGTATTTATAGTGATAATCATAAGATATCTGGTTCGTGAGACGCTGAAAAGCCAGTTGGCGATCCTATTCATCCTGTTACTGATTTTCTTTTGTCAGAAATTAGTCAGGATCCTCGGCGCCGCGGTGGATGGCGATATCCCAACCAATCTGGTGCTCTCGCTGTTGGGGCTCGGCATCCCGGAGATGGCGCAGCTTATCCTGCCGTTAAGTCTGTTCCTTGGCCTGCTGATGACCCTCGGCAAGCTGTACACCGAAAGTGAAATTACGGTGATGCACGCCTGCGGCCTGAGCAAAGCCGTGCTGATCAAGGCGGCGATGATCCTCGCGCTGTTCACCGGCGCGGTGGCGGCGGTCAACGTTATGTGGGCGGGGCCGTGGTCGTCGCGCCATCAGGACGAAGTGCTGGCCGAAGCTAAAGCTAACCCCGGTATGGCGGCGCTGGCCCAGGGCCAGTTCCAGCAGGCCAGCGATGGTAACGCGGTGATGTTTATCGAAAGCGTCAACGGCAACCGCTTCCATGACGTCTTCCTTGCCCAGCTGCGTCCGAAAGGCAATGCGCGCCCCTCGGTGGTGGTGGCGGATTCCGGCGAGCTGTCGCAGCAGAAAGACGGCTCGCAGGTGGTGACCCTCAACAAGGGCACCCGCTTTGAAGGCACCGCGATGCTGCGCGACTTCCGCATTACCGACTTCAATAACTATCAGGCTATTATCGGCCACCAGGCGGTGAGCGCCGATCCGGACGACACCGAACAGATGGATATGCGCACCTTGTGGAAAACCCACACCGACCGCGCGCGCGCCGAACTGCACTGGCGCTTCACGCTGGTGGCGACCGTCTTCATTATGGCGCTGATGGTGGTGCCGCTCAGCGTGGTGAACCCGCGTCAGGGCCGCGTGCTGTCGATGCTGCCGGCGATGCTGCTTTACCTGGTGTTCTTCCTGCTGCAAACGTCGATTAAGTCGAACGGCGGCAAAGGCAAAATGGACCCGGCTATCTGGATGTGGGCGATTAACCTGCTCTATTTTGCGCTGGCGGTGCTGTTAAACCTGTGGGACACGGTGCCGATGCGCCGCTTCCGCGCCCGTTTTAATAAAGGAGCGGCCTGATGCAGGCGTTTGGCGTACTTGACCGTTATATCGGTAAGACGATTTTCAACACCATCATGATGACCCTGTTCATGCTGGTGTCGCTCTCCGGCATTATCAAGTTTGTCGATCAGCTGAAAAAGTCCGGGCAGGGCAGCTACGATGCGCTGGGCGCTGGTCTCTACACCATCCTCAGCGTGCCGAAGGACATCCAGATCTTCTTCCCAATGGCGGCGCTGCTTGGCGCGCTGCTGGGGCTGGGGATGCTGGCCCAGCGCAGCGAACTGGTGGTGATGCAGGCATCCGGTTTCACCCGGCTGCAGGTAGCGCTGGCGGTAATGAAAACCGCGATCCCGCTGGTGCTGCTGACCATGGCCATCGGCGAGTGGGTGGCGCCGCAGGGCGAACAGATGGCGCGCAACTACCGTGCCCAGCAGATGTACGGCGGCTCGCTGCTCTCAACCCAGCAGGGGCTGTGGGCGAAAGATGGCCACAACTTTGTCTATATCGAACGCGTAAAAGGCAACGATGAGCTGGGGGGCGTCAGCATCTATGCCTTCAACCCGGAGCGTCGTTTACAGTCGGTGCGCTATGCCGCTTCGGCAAAATTCGATAGCGAAAATAAAGTGTGGCGTCTGTCGCAGGTGGATGAATCCGACCTGACCGATCCAAAGCAGGTGACCGGGTCGCAGATGGTGAGCGGCACCTGGAAAACCAACCTGACGCCGGACAAACTGGGCGTGGTTGCCCTGGATCCGGATGCGCTGTCGATCAGCGGGCTGCACAACTATGTGAAATACCTGAAGTCCAGCGGCCAGGATCCGGGACGCTACCAGCTCAATATGTGGAGCAAAATCTTCCAGCCGCTGTCGGTGGCGGTGATGATGCTGATGGCGCTGTCGTTTATCTTTGGCCCGCTGCGTAGCGTGCCGATGGGCGTCCGGGTGGTGACGGGGATTAGCTTCGGCTTTATCTTCTATGTCCTCGACCAGATTTTCGGCCCGCTGACCCTGGTCTACGGCATACCGCCGATCATCGGCGCGCTGTTGCCGAGCGCCAGCTTCTTCCTGATAAGCCTCTGGCTGATGATGCGCAAGGCCTAGCGGGTAAGCCTGAAACGTAAGCCCCCTCAGCGATGAGGGGGCTTTTTTTTAGCGCTTGCGTCCGCCCAGCAGGCTGCCCAGCATGCCGCGGACGATCTGATTGGTGACCTGGCGAACCGCGCTTTTCGCTGCGGTCTGCACGATACCGTCGCGTTTACCGCCTCGCGGGCCGGTGCTGCCGAACAGGATATCTTTCAGGCCGCCAAGCAGCCCGTCGTCATCGCCGTTCTGCTGGCCCTTCGCCGGCGGAGCCGACTGCTGCCCGGTGGCGACCTGCACCCCTTGCTGCAGCATTTCGAAAGCCGACTCGCGGTCCACCTCCTCCTCATACTTACCGTACAGCGGCGAGTGGTTCAGCAGACCATTGCGCTCGTCATCGCTGACCGGCCCCATTCGCGAGCAGGGGGCGATAACCATCGCCCGCTCGACCACCGACGGGCTGCCTTTCTCATCGAGGAAGGAGATCAGCGCCTCGCCGGTGCCCAGCTCCTGGATCGCCTGCTCGGTACTGAAGGCCGGGTTGGCGCGCATGGTCTGGGCGGCGGTTTTCACCGCCTTCTGGTCCTTCGGCGTAAAGGCGCGCAGGGCATGCTGCACGCGGTTGCCCAGCTGGCCGAGCACGGCGTCGGGAATATCCGCCGGGTTCTGCGAGACAAAGTAGACGCCGACGCCCTTGGAGCGGATAAGGCGGATCACCTGTTCAATTTTATCCAGCAGCACCTGCGGCGCGTCGTTGAACAGCAGATGCGCCTCATCGAAGAAGAACACCAGCTTCGGTTTATCGAGGTCGCCGGCTTCCGGCAGGCGCTCGTAGAGCTCGGAGAGCATCCACAGCAGGCTGGCGGCGTACAGCTTCGGCATCTGGTAGAGCTTTTCGGCGCTAAGGATATTGATCACCCCTTTACCGCTGGCATCGACGCGCATCCAGTCGGCAATATCCAGCATCGGCTCGCCGAAGAAGTGCTCGGCGCCCTGTTGCTCCAGGGTCAACAGCCCGCGCTGGATGGCGCCGATCGAGGCGCTGTTAATATTGCCGTACTGGTTCTGGAAAGACTTGGCGTTATCGCCGATAAACTGGGTGATGGCGCGGAGGTCTTTGAAGTCGAGCAGCAGCAGGCCGCGGTCGTCCGCGATGCGGAAAATAATGTTCAGTACGCCGCTCTGCACCTCGTTGAGATTGAGCAGGCGCGCCAGCAGCAGGGGGCCGAGATCGGAGACCGTCGCCCGCACCGGGTGGCCCTTCTCGCCAAAGATATCCCAGAGCACCACCGGGTTGGCGTGCGGCTCCCAGTCGCTGACGCCGATCTTCTCCAGCCGCGCCTGCAGTTTCTCTGAGCTCTGCCCCGCGGCGGCAATGCCGGTCAGGTCGCCCTTGACGTCGGCCATAAATACCGGCACGCCAATCTCCGAGAACGACTCAGCCAGCTTCTGCAGGGTGACGGTTTTACCGGTGCCGGTCGCACCGGTGATAAGCCCATGGCGGTTGGCCATCGCGGGCAGTAAATAGAGCGCGTTATCCAGCGTGCGCGCAATCAACAGGGGTGAGCTCATGGTCGATTCCTCCATTTATCCTGCGACGATTATAGGCAACCTCGTCGTCCGGCGTTGGGAAAATCGTCACGCGCCGCGCACGCTGTACCGTGAGGGTCTCAGGCGCAGTGGCGCTGGATGAGCGCGATGCTCTGCTCAATTTCGCGCTCGATATCCGCTTCGCTCCATTGCGCCAGCTCGGGGGCGAAGGGCTCAAAAGCGTACACCCCCTGATAGCCGCGGGCTTCCAGCGCTTTAACCTGCTCGCAGGTGCCGAGACGATCCTGCGGGGTTAGCATGATGCGCTCGGCATCGGTGAGCTGCTCGCGCGGACGGCTATCGTCCACTCCTGAAAGGTGCACCAGCCCGATATCCGCCACCTCTACCTGGCTGAACTCGTCCGCCGCCTGCGGGTAAAGATGGTGATGGAAGGTATCGATCAGCAGCTTAAACGGCACGCGGGCGTCGTGGATCAGCGTCTGCGCCTGGTGCGCAGAACGCAGCGAGCTTTGCGGGAAGCCCAGCGGCTCCACCAGGCCGTGGATGCCATAGAAGGCGAACAGCGGCGCCAGGTCGCGCAGGGCGCCCAGGGTTTCGCTGGCCGGCACCTCGCTGCCGTCGTTGAGCGGACAGAGCACCAGCGATTTGGCGCCGATGGCCTGGGCCTCTTTCAGCAGCGATTCGGTCAACTGCCGCACCTCTTCGCTACGACGGTTAAAGGGGTAGACCGCGTTAATCGTCAGGATCTCGATGTGGTAGCGCGCCGCCAGCTCGCGCACCTGCTGATGGCTCAGATCGTCGGTCACTTTTCCACTGGGTAAATCGTTGCGCAGCTCGACCTTATTCAGGCCCAGACGGTTCACCAGACGGAAAAACGCTTCAATGCTGAGCGCTGGCGCGATTTTGCGGTTAATACAAAAACGTTGCATTGCGATGGCCATAGGACACTCCTGACGGAAGAGGGGGTAGGTTCGTTCAATTGGCTAACAGTCAAAACGTTTATTCCAAAATTAGCAAGAATGGAAATGATGAATGTTTGAGCTGTCTCGCAAAATATCACCGGCACCGACTACCGGCGCGACAGCGGCGGGAAGCCTGGCGTCGAGGGCAACGAGGCGCGATGCGGGAAGCGCACAGGCGACCGGTTAGCGCAAAATGCGACTGTTATCACCAAAATGAAATTTCATTTCACAACAATGTTGAAATATAAATTTCATTTTACTACGGTTATAGCACAGCAGAATCAGCGACGGGCCGGTGTGCGCTGGCCCCCTTCACTATGAGGCGAGAACATGACGATCACAGGAAACTTTATTGGCGGGAAAACCGTTATTAGCAGCAGCAACGAAACGATGCCGGTGTACGACCCGGCGACGGGCAAAGCGGTGCGCGAAGTCACGGTGTCAACCGCGCAGGAAGTCTCCGAGGCGATTCAGGTTGCTCGCGATGCGTTTGACAGCTGGTCCCGTACCACGCCGCTGCGCCGCGCCCGCGTGCTGTTCAACTTCAAAATGTTGCTGGAGCAGCACGTGGAAGAGCTGGCGGGGATCATCGTCAGCGAGCACGGTAAGGTGTGGTCGGATGCGCTGGGCGAGCTGACCCGCGGTATGGAAGTGGTCGAATTCGCCTGCGGGATCCCGCACCTGATTAAAGGCGAATACTCCTCTGACGTCGGCACCGGCGTCGACAGCTACTCGCTGATGCAGCCCCTGGGCGTGGTGGCAGGGATCACCCCGTTTAACTTCCCGGCGATGGTGCCGATGTGGATGTTCCCGCTGGCGCTGGCCTGCGGCAACAGTTTCGTCCTCAAGCCGCCCGCGCTGGCGCCGACGGCCGCTGTGCGTCTGGCAGAGCTGCTGAAAGAGGCCGGTCTGCCGGACGGCGTGTTTAACGTCGTGCACTGCAGCAATGAAGATGCTGAGCAGCTGTACACTGACCCGCGTATTGCGGCGGTGAGCTTCGTCGGCTCCTCCGGCGTGGCGGAGTATATCTATAAGACCGCCAGCGCCCACGGCAAGCGAGTGCAGGCCTTCGGCGCCGCCAAAAACCACGCGATTGTGATGCCGGATGCCGATCTCGACGCCACCGTTAACGCCATTATGGGCGGCGCTTTTGGCTCCGCAGGCGAGCGCTGCATGGCGCTGCCGGTGGTGGTGGCGGTGGGAGATGAAACCGCCGACAAACTGATCGCCCGCCTGAAGCCGCTGGTGGAAGCGCTGAAAGTAGGTCCGGGCTGCATGCGCGGCCAGGAAGAGAACGAGATGGGACCGGTGGTGTCTGATACCCACCAGAAAAAAGTGCTCGGCTATATTGATAAAGGCGAAAGCGAAGGGGCAAAACTGGTGGTCGATGGCCGCAAACTGCGCGTGCCGGGTTACGACGCGGGCTACTATGTCGGCGGCACCCTGTTCGATCACGTCACCCCGGAGATGACCATCTGGCGCGAAGAGATCTTTGGCCCGGTGCTGGGGATTGTGCGCGCGGCGGACTATGACAGCGCCCTTGAGCTGGTCAACAGCCACGAGTTTGGCAACGGCAGCGCCGTTTTCACCAGCAACGGCCACACCGCGCGTGAATTCGTCCACGACGTGCAGGCGGGGATGGTTGGGGTGAACGTGCCGGTCCCGGTGCCGATGGCGTTCCACAGCTTCGGCGGCTGGAAGCGCTCGGTGTTTGGCGCGTTGAACGTCCACGGGCCGGACGGCGTGCGCTTCTACACGCGTATGAAGACCGCCACCGTACGCTGGCCGGCAGGGCAGCAGACCGTATCTGAATTCAGCATGCCGACGTTAGGTTAATCGGCGAAGGAGAGCGCCATGTCGTTACTGGCTAAATCGCGAAAAGAGGGACAGATCCAGCATATTACGCCGCAAAGCGCCGGTTGGCGCTATATCGGCTTTGATGTCTGGATGTTGAAAAAAGGGCAGACCGTGACGCTGGAGAGCGGCGATCGCGAGCTGTGCCTGGTGCTGGTCGCCGGGCTGGCGTCGGTGAAAACGCAGCATGCCGATTTCCCGAATCTCGGTAAACGGATGTCGCCGTTTGAACGCACCCCGCCGTGGTCGGTCTACGTCCCGCCGCAGGATAAAGTCGAGGTGACTGCCGATTCCGATCTGGAGCTGGCGGTATGCAGCGCGCCGGGCAAAGGCAGCTTCCCGGCACGCCTCATTCGGCCGGAAGACGTCGGGGTAGAGCACCGTGGGAAAGGGCGCAACCAGCGTCGGGTGCATAATATTCTGCCGGACAGCGCCGAGGCGGACTGCCTGCTGGTGGTGGAAGTCTACACCGACGAGGGGGCCACCAGCTCGTGGCCGTCGCATAAGCATGATACCGCCCAGCCGGGCAAAGAGACGCAGCTGGAAGAAACCTACTATCACCGCTTCGATCCGCCGCAGGGCTTTGCCTTCCAGCGGGTCTACACCGACGACCGCAGCCTGGACGCCTGTATGGCGCCCTACAACCACGATGTGGTGATGGTGCCGCGCGGTTACCATCCGGTGGCAGCGATTGCCGGTTACGATAGCTACTATCTGAACGTGATGGCCGGGCCGGACCGGAAATGGCTGTTCACCTGGGAAGATGACCACGCCTGGATCAACACGCCGGAGTACCCGCGCCACGACTGACGTGCGGTGCAGAAGCGGATAAAGAAGGCCGGTTAGCGATGCTAACCGGCCTTCCTGTTTGAGGGCGGTGGGTGTTTTTTCGCGAAACGCTCCGCGGAATCCCACTCCCGACCCGGCAAGCGCAGCGCCGCCGGGGAGGATACCTCCGGCGCCATACCCGCCTTTGTGCCGGATGGCGGCTTCGCCTTATCCGGCCTACGGGATCCTCCCGCAGGCTTATACTGCGCCGCCGAGTAACAAACGCCAGGCAGCCTATCTCACGCCTTCTGCTTGGCCTCGGACTCCTGGCTGCTGTTCAGCGCCAGCGAGACCGCCAGCGTCTGGGCCAGACACAGGGAAGCAACCTGCGAACGGAAGCCATCCACCTGCGCTTCACGCACCACAAAGCAGACATCGCTGAAGGCCGCCAGCGGGCTGACCTGGCTGTCGGTAATGGCGATCTGCCGCGCTTTGCGCTGCGCGCCCAGCTCCACCAGCTCGACCACTTCCCGGGCGTACGGCGAGAAGCTCACCGCCACTACCACGTCTTTCGGACCGACCAGGCTCAGCTGCTCGGTGAACATGCCGCCGAGGCCGTCGATCAGAAAGGCTTTGCGATCGAGGTGACGCAGCGCATAGGTCAGATAGGAGGCGACGCTAAACGACCGGCGCAGACCAATGACGTAAATATTTTCCGCCTCGCCCAGCAGGGCCACCGCGCGCTCCAGATCATCGCTGGAGGTCTGCATCGCCAGCTGCTGCAACGCCTGGTTGTTCACCATCGTGAACATATTGAGGATTTCCGTCGGCGTTTCCGGCGGGCTGGACTCATCGCTGGTGGTCTGGCGGAACAGACGGGCGCGCTCGGTATAGTTGGCGGTCTCTTCCATCAAATGTTGCTTGAACATCTGTTTCATTTCGTTAAAGCCGCTGAAGCCGAAGGCGTTGGCAAAACGAATCAACGTGGAAGGGGGAACATCCGCCTGTTGCGCAATGGAGGCCACGGTATCGAAAGCCACGCTATTGCTGTTATCAAGGATATAGCGGGCGACCTGTTTCAGGCGTTTGCTTAACGTATCGTAGCGACGCCTGATTTCATCCTGCAGGATGGTCAGCTGTGTTGGGTTATTGGCCATAGAGTGCGCTCTGAGAAAATGGAAGGAATATGGCTTCCAGTGTACCAAATGAAGCGAATTTTTCATTTATTGCGACGAAATACGCGATTCATTTCACGAAGAAACAGAAAAACGCCCGCTCCGCAAGGTGACGGAGACGGGCGTCGGGGGATCAGCGGCGGGCTTCGCGCCAGTAGCCAATAAGCGTCAGGTAGTTGCGTTTCACTTCCTCTATCAGGGCCTCATCGCTGAGCTCACCCTGCATCCAGCGCCGCGACGGCTGGCCAAAGATGGTGCGCCCGACGGCGAAACCTTTGATCATCGGGTGTGCGGCCGCCTCGGCGAAACCGGCGCGCAGTTTGTCGGAAGGCGCGTCAAGCCCGAGGATCAGGATCCCGCGGCTCCACGGATCTTCACGCTCGATAAGCGCGGTGATCTGCTGCCAGCTGGCGCTGGAGAGCGGCGGCAGCTTCCACCAGTCCGGCTTGATCCCCAGCTGATAGAAGTGTTCCAGCATAGTGTGGTAATGGCGCTCGTCTTTGTCCGGGCCATTTTCCGGCAGGATCACCTCCAGCAGCAGTTCATGGCCTGACTTGTTACAGGCCTGCCAGACCTCGAGCAGCAGGGCGTCCTGCTCTGCACGCAGCGCCGCCGGGTCGTCCGGGTGATAGAAGACCAGGCATTTGACGACATGCTCCAGCGGCCAGTCGATCAGCTGCGAGCCGATGTTGCCATGCTCCAGACGCAGCGGTCGCGAGCTGGGCAGTTCGATAGGGCGGCCGATCCACCAGCCCTTGCCGGTAATGGCGTTGAGCGCACGCTGGCCGTAGGTGCCGTCGGCCAGAATGCCGCTGCGCTGATCGAGACCTGCCTCCTGCGCCGCCGCTTCGGCCGCGGCCAACAACAGCAGCTTGAGCTGCGGAATGCAGGCTTCGTCGCGCCCGGTCTCCCGCGCCAGATCGGCCAGCTGTTTACGATGGTCAAAGGCGAAAATGCACAGCTCCGGCCACTGCTGACGGCGGCTGGTGACCCGGTGCAGGTGGTTGAGGCGCTCGTCGACGTCCGGGCGCGGCACCGATTCGGCGCGCTGCAGGTAGTCATCGAGTTCGACTTTGGTCGGCATCGCCGGCGCGCAGCCGTGGCGGGAGACCACCAGCGCCCCGCAGGCGTTGGCGTAACGGCAAGCCTGCTCCCAGCCTTCGTCGTTGAGCCAGCCGCGCAGCAGACCCGACATAAAGGCATCCCCGGCGCCCAGCACGTTGAGAACCTCCACGCGCACGCCCTGCTGTAGCGGCACCTGGTCCCAGCTGTCCGGGATGTCGCCTTCCAGCACCACGCAGCCCATCGGCCCGCGCTTGCAGACGAGAGTGGCTTTGGTGGCATTGCGCACATTTTTCAGCGCGGTCAGGGTATCGGTGCTGCCCCCGGCAATATGAAACTCTTCTTCGGTTCCCACCACCAAATCGAACAGATGCAGCACTTCCTGCAGCTGGCTGGTGACCGGTCCGGACTCAATGAAACGGGTTTCGCCATCGCCGAGCGAGGTGAGCCCCCACAGCACCGGACGGTAATCGATATCCAGCGCGGTACGCAGGCCGTGACGGCGGGCGTACTCCAGCGCCTTCAGCACCGCGGCGCGGGTGTTGGCGTGCGACAGGTGGGTGCCAGTCACCGCCAGCGCCCGGGAGGAGGCAATATACTCCTCGCTAATGTCGTCAGGCGTTAAGGCCATATCGGCGCAGTTATCGCGGTAGAAAATCAGGGGGAAGGTCTCCTGATCCTTAATCCCCAGCATCACCAGCGCGGTCAGGCGAGATTTGTCGGTAATCAGATACTCGGTATCCACCCCGGCGCGGTTGAGCGTTTCGCGCAGGAAACGGCCGTTGTGTTCATCGCCAACGCGCGCCAGCATGGCCGATTTCAGCCCCTGAATCGCGGTGCCAAAGGCCACGTTGCCGGAGGAGCCGCCCAGATATTTCGCGAAACTGGCAACGTCTTCTAGCCGCGAACCAATCTGCTGGGCATAGAGGTCGACGGCCACCCGACCTATACAGATGACGTCGAGCCGCTTTACTGCTGCATTCATAGCTAGGATTTCCTTTTTGGTGTCTGCTGCCTGGAAGGGTCGGGATCCCGACGTCGACTCCGTGAACAGCCTGAGGGTTATTGGTTACCCTTAGTTTGAGAAATAAATATTTCATTTGCAAACTCGTTCGAAATTAAAAAACCAAAAGTGTGAGGGATCTACCACTCTGCCGCACTGAGCCTCGCGCGAGCGCGGATCGCCCCCTCTGTCGACCCGGGGGAAAATGAAACGCCAAATGGCATCCATTTACCTATGATTTTTAAGGGGATATTGCCGTCTGGTGCGGCAAAAAAGGGCCCGAAAACGTGTCTGGAATGTAAGTGAAACGTATGAAATGGGTAGAGAGTTTGATCCTTCTCGCAAAATGAAATATTTCTTCTGTATTTGTATTTAATGAAAAAAATGTTTGCCTATAATCCACAGGTATTCCAGTGACGTGAACGACGGCCCCGGCGGCATCGGCGCGACGCCACACACAAATACTGAACAATAAGGATTGTGCATCATGGGCAAACTGAGACTGACAACGGCGCAGGCGCTGGTGAAGTTCCTCGATAACCAGTACCTGGAAGTGGATGGCGTAGAGCTGAAGTTCGTGAAAGGCATTTTCGCGATTTTCGGCCATGGCAACGTCCTGGGGCTGGGGCAGGCGCTGGAGCAGGACAGCGGCGATATGCGCGTCTATCAGGGGCGCAACGAGCAGGGGATGGCCCACGCGGCCACCGGTTTTGCCCGCCAGGCCCTGCGCCGGCAGATTATCGCCTGCACCTCCTCCATCGGTCCGGGAGCGGCCAACATGATCACCGCCGCCGGCACCGCCAGCGCCAACCGCATCCCACTGCTGCTGCTGCCGGGCGATGTCTTCGCCACCCGCCAGCCGGATCCGGTGCTCCAGCAGATTGAACAGAGCTACGATCTCAGCATCAGCACCAATGACGCTTTCCGCGCAGTCAGCAAATACTGGGACCGCATTACCCGCCCGGAACAGCTGATGAGCGCCTGCATCAACGCCATGCGCGTCCTGACCGACCCGGCGGAAACCGGCGCGGTAACGCTGTGCCTGCCGCAGGACGTGCAGGGCGAAGCCTGGGATTACCCGGAATCCTTCTTTGCGCGCCGCGTGCACCGTCTCGACCGCCGCCCGGCCAGCGCCGCGCAGCTGGCGGACGCCGTGGCGGCCATCAAAGCCAGCCGTAAACCGCTGATCGTCTGCGGCGGCGGGGTGAAATACTCCGGCGCGGGCGAAGCGCTGTCCCGTTTCGCCGAGCGCTACGGGGTGCCCTTCGCCGAAACCCAGGCCGGGAAGGGGACGGTGGTCTCGTCTCACCCCCTGAACGTCGGCGGCGTCGGCGAAACGGGCTGCCTGGCGGCGAACCTGCTGGCGAAAGAGGCCGACCTGGTGATCGGCGTCGGCACCCGCTTCAGCGATTTTACCACCGCCTCGAAATGGATTTTCCAGCACCCGGAGGTGCGTTTCCTGAATATTAACGTCAGCAACTTCGACGCCTGGAAGCTGGACGGCATTGCCATGCTGGCGGACGCCCGGGAAGCGATGACCGCTCTCGACGCGGCGCTGGCGGACAGCGGCTGGCAGGCCGGCTGGGGCGCGCAGATCGAGAGCGTGCAGAGCCGTCAGTTAAAAGAGACCCAGCGCGTCTACCAGGCGGTGTGGCAGGAGAAATCCTTTGTGCCGGAGATCGACGATCATCTCGATCGTGAATCGGTGTATCGCGAGTTCCGCCAGATCACCGACTCCACCCTGACCCAGAGCAGCGTTCTTGGGGTACTGAATGAAACGCTGCCGGCCGAGGCGGTGATCGTCGCGGCGGCGGGCAGCCTGCCAGGCGATCTGCAGCGCGTCTGGCGCAACCGCGCGGAAAACACCTACCACGTGGAGTACGGCTACTCCTGCATGGGATACGAAGTCAACGCGGCGCTGGGCGTGAAGCTGGCGCAGCCGCAGAGCGAAGTCTACTCCCTGGTCGGCGATGGCTCGTTCATGATGCTGCACTCTGAGCTGGTCACCTCCCTGCAGGAGCGGGCGAAGATCAACGTCGTGCTGTTCGACAACATGGCCAACGGCTGCATCAACAACCTGCAGATGGAGCACGGGATGGACAGCTTCGGCACCGAGTTCCGCTACCGTCAGCCGGAAACCGGCCAGCTGCAGGGCGGCCTGGTGCCGGTGGACTTCGCCACCATCGCCGCCGGCTACGGCTGCAAAACCTGGCGCGTCACCACCCTGGACGAACTGCGCCACGCGCTGGACGCCGCCCGTCGCGAAACGGTCAGCACCCTGATTGATATTAAAGTGCTGCCGAAGACCATGGTGCACAAATACGGCAGCTGGTGGAACGTCGGAGTCGCCCAGACGGCGCTCTCTGAGCGGATCCGCAAGGTGGCGCAAATGATTAATGAAAAGCGCGCCCAGGCGCGTGATTACTAAAACGAACATCCACTCTGAATCCTACAGACTTACGGAGAAAACCATTATGTCGCTCAAATTAGGTGTCATCGGCGCTGGCGCTATCGGTAAAGAACACATCCGTCGCTGCACCCAGGTTCTGCAGGGCGCCACCGTTGTGGCGGTGTCTGATATCAATGCCGACAACGCCCGCGCGGCGGTCGCGCTGCCGGGCGTGCAGGCGGAAGTCTACGCCGACGGCCACGACGTGATTAACGCCAGCGATGTCGATGCCATCCTGGTCACCTCCTGGGACCCGACCCACGAAGAGTACACCCTGGCCGCCATCGCCGCCGGTAAGCCGGTATTCTGCGAAAAACCGCTGGCGATGACCGCGGAAGGCTGCCGCCGCATCGTCGATGCCGAAATGAAGGCCGGCCGTCGTCTGGTGCAGGTTGGCTTTATGCGCCCGTACGACGAAGGCTATCTGGCGCTGAAAAAAGTGATCGACGATGGCGATATCGGCGCACCGCTGATGCTGCGCTGCGCCCACCGCAACCAGTCGGTCGGCGAGAACTACACCACCGATATGGCGATCACCAACACCCTGATCCACGAGCTGGACGTGCTGCGCTGGCTGCTGAACGATGACTACCGTTCCGTGCAGGTGCGCTTCCCGCGCTCCACCTCGCACACCCATGCGCGCCTGAAAGATCCGCAGATCGTCTCCTTTGAAACCAAAAAAGGCACCCTGATCGACGTCGAAGTGTTCGTGAACTGCCAGTACGGGTATGACATCCAGTGCGAAGTGGTCGGCGAAACCGGGATTGCCCGTCTGCCGGAGCCGTCGGCCGTCCAGATGCGCAAGTCCGCCAGCCTGTCGACCGCCATTCTCACCGACTGGAAAGACCGCTTTATCAAAGCCTACGACGTCGAGCTGCAGGCCTTTATCAACGACGTCAAAGCCGGCCAGCTGCACGGCCCGTCGGCCTGGGACGGCTACGCGGCGTCGGTGGCGGCGGACGCCTGCATTAAAGCGCAGGGAACCAGCGAGCCGGTTGAAGTGACGCTGCCTGAGTGCCCGGCATTCTACAAACGTTAAGCGCGTTTTGCTGACGGAACTTCTTTGCACAGGTAACGACGATGAAAATTGCTTTTGATGTGGATGTCATTAAGGACCTCGGGATCACCCGCATGGTCCATCAGGTAGCGGAGTGGGGCTACAAGTACATTGAACAGTCGCCGCACCCGCAGATTAACCCGTTCTACAAGCACCCGCGCGCCAGCCGGGAGATCATGGCGGAGTACAAGCAGGCGCTGCGCGATACCGGCCTTGAGCTGTCGTCGTTTATCTGCGTCTACCGCTGGTCCGGCCCGGACGAACTGCGCCGTCAGGCGGCGGTGAAAAACTGGAAACGGCTGGTGGAAATTGCGGTGGAGATGGGCGTTCAGGTGATCAACACCGAGTTCTCCGGCGATCCGAATCAGCCTGAGATCTGCGATGAAATGTTCTATCGCTCAATGGAAGAGCTGTTGCCGATTTTTGAGCGGGAAGGCATCCGCGTGGAGATCCAGGCGCATCCCTGGGATTTCTGCGAAGAGAACAATGAAACCGTCGATATCGTGAAGTCGTTCCGCAGCGATAACGTGAAGTACGTCTACAGCGTGCCGCACACCTTTTTCTACGACAAAGGCGTCGGCGACGTGGCGAGCATGCTGCGCTATGCCGGGAGCGATCTCTCCCATGTCCTGATTGCGGACACCCGCAATCATACGAAACATTGCCGCTATATCGTTAACCCGCCGGGCGTGGATGCCGTGGTGCACCAGCACGTAGGCGTCGGGGAAGGGGATGTGGATTTCGACGCGCTATTCCGCACCCTGCGCGAAATGAAATTCGCCGAGCAGACCTTCAAGGTCGGCGGGGAGCCGATTGTCGCCACCTCGCTGTTTGGCTACCCGGAAAAAATGAAATACCAGGCAGTGGAAACCCGTGAACTTATTGAACGTGAATTGCTGCGCCGGTAAGGCGCAGCGGCAGGAGCCCTACTATGAACAAAGATAACGTCAAACTGGCTATCGCCCCGATCGGCTGGACTAACGATGATATGCCGGAGCTCGGCAGCGAAAACACCTTCCAGCAGATCGTCAGCGAAATGGCGCTGGCCGGCTTTACCGGCAGCGAAGTCGGCAGCAAATATCCGCGCGACCCGGCGGTTCTCAAGCCGATGCTGGATATCCGCGGCATTCAGATCTGCAACGCCTGGTTCAGCACCTTTTTCGCCAACGGCCAGCGGGAAAAAACCATTGATGAATTCGTCAATCACATGAACTTCCTTCATGCGATGGGCGCGAAAGTGATTGGCTGCTCCGAGCAGAGCGGCAGCATCCAGGGGCTGGATAAACCGATCCTCGGCGATGCGAAGCCGTGCTTCAGCGAAGAGGAGTGGCAGCGGGTAGCGGAAGGCTATAACACCCTCGGCCGCCTGGCGGCGGAGAAGGGGATGCAGGTCTGTCTGCACCACCACATGGGCACCGGCATTCAGACCACCGCGGAAATCGACAAATTTATGTCGCTGGTGGACGAGCGCGTCTTCCTGCTGTTCGACACCGGCCACGCCTGGTATTCCGAAGGCGGCGAAGCGCCGATGCTGGCGATCCTCAAAAAGTATCTGCCGCGCATCAACCACGTTCACCTGAAAGACGTCCGTCCGCCGGTGATCGACCAGGTGCGCCGCGACGGCCTGTCGTTCCTCGACGGCGTGAAAAAAGGCACCTTCACCGTCCCGGGCGACGGGGTGATCGATTTCCGTCCGGTGTTCAAGCTGCTGGACGACTTTGGCTATAAAGGCTGGATGGTAGTGGAAGCCGAGCAGGATCCTGCTCTGGCCAATCCTTTCGAATACGCCGTCAAAGCGCGCAAATATATCCGCGAAACGGCAGGGATCTAATCGTTGTGACATTTTCAGGCCATACCGGGTATGGCCTGCTTTTTTCCTTTCTCAACCGGACCCAGGGCTTAACCACAGCGCCGGACAGTTCCCTCTCCCTCAGGGAGAGGGCCGGGGTGAGGATGACGATGACGGGTAAAGCGTCACTTCACTTCCGCCAGCGCGGTCTTATCCACATACGGTTTCATCAGCGCGTCGGCTTCCTTCTGCGCCGCCTGCACCGCCGCTTCCGGCGTCACTTTGGCATCATTGACCACCGCCGCCAGCTGGTTCTCCATCGCCTTACGCACCGCCACGGTCTCCCAGGTGGAGTACCATGGATGGGCGTACTTCAGCTGCTCAAGGGCGATCGCCGCCCGCGGATCCTGCTGCAGATAGGCCTTCATCTCCGGCGTATCGTATGACGCCTTGCGCGGCGAGAAGTAGCCGGTGAAGCGGCTCCACGCGCCGTTCACCTCGGGGCTCACCAGATAGGTCAGGAACTGATACGCCGCTTTCTTCTGCGCGTCGTTGATGCCTTTAAAGCTCACCAGGCTGGCGCCGCCGATCGGCACCGCGCGCTGCTCTTTGGCCGGCAGCATCGCCACCCCAAGCTCAAAGTCTTTGCTGTTCTCGCGCATAAAGCCCAGCGCGCCGGTGCTGAGCATCGCCATCCCGAGCTTGCCGGAGAAGAACGCGGCGCTGATCTGCTTCGAGTTCAAGACCCCGGACGGCATCACCTTGTCCTTGTAGATCAGATCCTGCCAGAAGCGCAGGGCGCCGATGGCGGTCGGCGAGTTGTAATAGACCTCGCCCGGATAGTCTTCGTTAAAGTATTTCCCGCCGTTGGCGCGCACCAGCGCCGAGAAGATCCAGCCGCCGTAGTCGTCGTTGGTCGACGGCAGCATGATCCCCCACTGGCCTTTGCTCTCGTCGGTCAGCTTTTTGGCATCGGCCAGCAGCTCGGCCCAGGTCTGCGGCGGCTGTTTGATCCCGGCCCGATCGAACATCGTCTTGTTGTAGTAGAGGATCGGCGTCGAGTTATGGAACGGGATCGCATAGGTGGTGCCCATCACCTGGGCGTTCTTATGCATCGCGGGCCAGAATTCCTTGTGCAGAAAATCGCCGGCCTTTTGATCGCCATATTTAAACAGCTCATCCATCGGCAGGATCTCATCCTTCAGCGCCAGATCGGTGGTGAAGTTAGCGGACATGATCACCAGCGCCGGCGGCTGGCCGGCCTTCTGCGCCGATTCGGCTTTGATCTTGGTGGTGTCGTAGTTGCCGGTGAAGATGCCGCGCACTTCGACATCCTGCTGCGAGTCGTTGAATTGCTTAATGACGCGGGTCATCTCCATGGTCAGCTTGCCGTCCACCGGCGCCGGGAACATGAAGTCTATTTTCTCTTTTGCCAGCGCCGCGCCGCTCAGGGCAAGGCTGAGGCCAACCGCGACTAGCGTAAAAGGTTTAAACATGATTACACTCCATCAACAAATTATGCTGGGTCTCAGCATGAAAAAGATGCACATCGGCAGGTGAGAAGCCGACCAGTAGCGACTCGCCTTTCTCCGGCACCGTGCCGCGGTGGCGGCGGCTAAAGCGCAGGGTGCCGATCGGGGTGCTGACGTGGAGCAGGTAATCGGCCCCCATCAGTTCTCGTTGCAGAACGGTGGCCGGCAGGCGCAGATGGCCCTCCTCCACGCGGTCGGTAATATGTTCCGGGCGAACGCCCAGCCAGACGCGGGTCTGATCCCGGTGGCGCGGCGGCAGCGGATGGCGCTGTTCTCCCAACAGTACTTCACCGTTGGCGCAGGGCAGCGACAGGAGGTTCATCGCCGGCGAACCGATAAATCCGGCGACGAACAGATTGGCCGGGTTGGCGTACAGATACTCCGGGCGCCCGACCTGCTGCACGTGGCCGCCGTTCATCACCACGATGCGGTCGGCCATCGACATCGCCTCGGTCTGATCGTGGGTCACATAGATGGTGCTGGTTTTCAGCTGCTGGTGGAGCGCCATAATGCTGTCGCGCACTTCGCTGCGCAGGCGGGCGTCGAGGTTGGAGAGCGGCTCGTCCATCAGGAACAGCCGCGGATTGCGCACAATCGCCCGGGCCATCGCCACCCGCTGGCGCTGGCCGCCGGAGAGCTTCGCCGGTTTGCGGTCGAGCAGCGCCTCCAGCTGCAGCATCTGCGCCACTTTGTCCACCCGCGGCTGCCAGCTGCTTTTCTCTTCCTTGCGCACCTTCATGCCGAAGGTGATGTTGTCGCGCACCGACAGATGCGGAAACAGGGCATAGTTCTGGAAGATCATCGCGAAGTTGCGCTCGCGCGGCGTGGTGGCGGTGATGTTCTCATCATGCAGCCAGATTTGGCCTTCGCTGACCGGTTCCAGCCCGGCGAGCAGGCGTAGCAGGGTGCTTTTCCCGCAGCCCGACGGGCCGACCAGCACCACGAATTCGCCTTCGTGAATATCCAGCGACAGGGCGCTGAGCGCCGGTTTGCCGTCGAAACGTTTACTGATGTTTTGCAGACTGAGCATGGCGGTTAGCGCTCTTCCGTTGGGCAACTGATGTTTTCGTCGTACAGCCACGGCCCGGCGTAGTGGGCCAGCGAGTGCTGGTAGCTCACCCACTGCTCGCCGACCTGACGGTGCATCAGGCACGAGGCCGGGGAGAGGTCGTAATAGGGCCGGGTGTCTTCGTGGCAGTACGGCACCTGATGGACGGTGCCAGGGATAGTGGAGATCAGCGCCTGGCGATACTGGGTCATGGTCAGGCTGTGGTTATGGCCGCAGAAGATGCGCGTCAGCGACGGGAAACGCTCCACCAGCGCCAGCAGACGGTGGCCGTTTTCGCAGGCGATCGGGTCCATCTGCGCATTGCCCAGCGGCAGCGGCGGGTGGTGCATAAAGATCGTTGCCGGTTTGTCGCCGCCCTCGAACAGCTGGGCCTCCAGCCAGCCGATGGTCTCGTCGGTCAGCCAGCCTTTTGACGTGCCGGCATGACTGGAGTCGATAAACAGCAGGCGGGTGGCGAAGTCATCCACCGCATAGCGCATATTTTGCGGATCGTTGCCCAGCTGCGGGCACAGCGGGTGAAGATGCTCGAGAAAATGGGCTTTGTCGTCGTGGTTGCCGGGGATCAGATACAGCGGATAGTTCAGGCTGCCGAGGATCTGGCGGGCCACCTGATACTCCTCCGGGCGGCCGCAGTTGACGATATCCCCGCTCACCACCACCGCGTCCGGGCGCTCGCGCAGCGCGTTAAGCTGGGAGACCACGTCGGCGTTGGCGGCATTGACGTCGATAAAGCCGTACAGCTTCTCGCCGCGGCTGCGGAAATGGGTATCGGAAATGTGCGCTAACAGCATGAATCACTCCTTATTTGATCCCGGAGAAGCCGAAGCTCCGCAGGAACTGTTTCTGAAAAAGGATGAACGCCAGCATCAGCGGCAGGCAGACCATCAGCGTCCCGGCGCCGATGGTGCCCCACTGGCCGCCGGATTCGGCGCCCATGGCGAAGGAGACCAGCCCGACGGTCAGCACCTGCTTATCGGGATCGTTGAGCATCATCAGCGGCCACAGGTACTCGTTCCAGTGGTAGGTAATGCTGACGGTGGCGAAGGCCAGCACCGACGGCCAGGACATCGGCAGCAGCACGCGGAACAGCACCTGCCACCAGCGGCAGCCCTCCATCAGCGCCGCCTCCTCCAGCTCTTTCGGAATGGCGAGGAACGCCTGACGCATCAGGAACACGCCGAACGCCGAGGTGAAGTAGGGCATCATCACCCCGGTGAGGGTGTTGAGCAGGCCGAAGGTTTTCAGGGTCAGCATGTTCGGCACCATCATCACCACCGGCATGATCATCAGCTGCACCAGGAACAGGAGAAACAGCGTCTGCTTGCCGCGAAACTCGTGGCAGGCGAAGACGTACCCGGCGGTGGTGATGGTCAACAGTTGCACGCAGAAGGTGCCGAAGGTGAAGATAAGGGTGTTGGCGTACAGGCTCAGCCAGTCGGCGCTGTTCCAGGCGTCGCGGAAGTTATCGAGGGTCAGCGGCAGGCGCGGCAGCAGCGACGCCATATCGTCGCCGAAGGTGGTGGCGCTGAACGAGGTCGCCAGCATCCAGATAAACGGGCTGACCCACAGCAGCGCCAGGCAGCACATTAATACTGTGAGCGTAAAGGGCGACGAGCGGCGCAGGCGCAGCCACAGCGGACGGGCGGCGGCGGGCGTGCGGACCAGCAGCGGCGAGATTTCAGCGCTCATAGTGGGCTCCTTTCTCCAGCAGTTTCAGGTTAATCAGCGAGAAGGCGAACAGCCCGGCCAGGGTGAGGAAGGTGGCGGCGGAGGCTTTACCGAGGTCGTGGGTATCCCAGGCGAGATTCTGGATGTAATAGAGCAGCACGGTGGTGGCGTTGTCCGGCCCGCCGCGGGTCATCACCGCCACGTGGTCGATCTGGGTGATGGAGTAGATCAGCGCGGTGGTGATCACAAAGCTCAGGGTCGGGCGCAGCAGCGGTAGCGTGACCTTAAAAAAGACCTGCGTGCGGGTAGCCCCCTCCATCAGCGCCGCTTCCCGCGTCGAGGCCGGAATGCTCTGCAGCCCGGCGAGGAAAAACAGCATGTAGTAGCCGGCGAACTTCCACACGCCGATCAGCGCCAGGGCCAGCAGCGCGCTGTTGCTGCGTCCCAGCCAGTTGTTGTTCATCGGCCCGAACAGCTTCGCCAGATAGTGGTCGAGCAGGCCGAGGCCGGGCATAAAGATAAACAGCCACAGCGCGGCGGCGCTGACCATCGGGATAATCATCGGGAAGAAAAAGGCGGTGCGCAGCCAGCGGTTGACGCGATGGTTCTCGCTCAGGGCGACCGCCAGCAGCAGGGCGAGGGTCACCCCGGGCACTACCGTCAGCAGGATATAGAGCAGATTATTGACCAGCGACTGCCAGAAAACGCCGTCGGCAAACAGGCGGGCGAAGTTATCCAGCCCGACGTACTGCGCGCCGTCGCTGGCCATGCGGGTATCAAACAGGCTGTCATACACCGAACGCCCCAGCGGGAACCAGGTAAACAGCAGTAAAAACAGCAGGGAAGGCGACAGGATCAGCCAGGGAAGCCAGGTCTTTCTCATGGTGACGCGCATCTCGTTCAGCCATTTATCGAAGCCCGGATTGTGGGAAGCAATGACTACAGAGGCATGGCGGGGAGATGACGGTTTGATGAAGCGACGGGGAAAACGCCGGGCGAGCGGGCCGCCCGGCGGGAGAGAACCATCAGAAGTCGGCTTTCAGCACCGCGCGGTAGCGGGCTTTGCCTTCACGAACGTGCTTCAGCGCTTCGTTAATCTGCGACATCGGGAACAGCTCGGTGGTCGGAGCCACTTTGCTGCGCCCGGCAAACTTCATCAGCGTGCGCAGTTCGGACGGATTACCGGTCGCCGAGCCGGAGATGCTGCGGTCGCCGCCGATCAGGGTAAAGGCCGGCACCGGGAACGGCTTCATCACCGCGCCGACGGTGTGGAAGTTGCCGCCGTAAGCCAGGGCTTCGAAGTACGGCTGCCAGTCGAGGTCCACCGCCACGGTGTTGATGATCAGGTCGAACTGACCGGCCAGCGCTTTTAAGGCTTCAGGATCGCGGCTGTTGACCACGCGATCGGCGCCCATCGCCAGCACTTCCTGCTCTTTGGCCGGGTTGGAGCTGAAGGCGGTCACTTCCGCGCCCATCGCCCGCAGCAGCTTAATGGCGATATGGCCGAGGCCGCCGATGCCGATCACCCCGACGCGGCTGGTGGCGGTGACGTGGTGGGTCAGCAGCGGTTTAAAGACGGTGATGCCGCCGCACAGCATCGGGCCGGCGGACGCCAGATCGATGCTCTCCGGCAGGGGGATCACCCACTGCCAGTCGGCGCGCAGCTTATTGGCGAAGCCGCCGCGGTTGAGAATGGTCGGCACCGAGCCTTCCAGACAGTTGATCTGGTTGCCGCTGATGCAGGCGTCGCAATGGCCGCAGCTGCGCGCCGTCCAGCCGATGCCGACCTTCTGGCCAATCTTCAGCCCTTTATCCTGCGCCGCGCTGCCCAGCGCCGCCACCCGGCCAATCACCTCGTGACCGGCCACCAGCGGGTAGCTCGACATCCCCCATTCGTTGTCGATCATCGACAGGTCCGAATGGCAGATCCCGCAGTATTCCACTTCAACTTCGACATCTTCCGGCTGCAGCTCGCCGGCATCGTATTCCCACAGCGACAGATCGGCGCCCGCTTCTTTGGCGGCGTAGCTTTTAATGATGGTCATGTTCATTTCCTTGGGGTTGGCGTGATAACCCAGAAAGTGTAGAGCATGGTATTCCCCGGCGCTTGGCAATCGGAGGGGTCGCGAAGCGGGCGGACCAGCCGCCCGTTAAGGTCAGCGGCTGGCCAGCGGCCACTGATTAAGGCGGATGCCGCGCTGCGGGGCGTTCTCGGCAAAATCATCCAGCACCGCCCGCACGTCCGGGTCGAGATAGCCGACGCTGTCGTGCTCGACGATCACCACGCTCTTTTCCGGAATCTTCGCCAGCAGGGCCAGCAGATGCGGATTGTGCATAAAGGTCAGATTCTGCTGGATGCGCAGCACGTAGTGGTCATCGTAGCGCGCCAGCTGCAGCGAGTGGCGATGGCTGCGCCAGAGGCTGAACGCCATCTGGGTGGCAAGACCAATCCCGATCCCCGCCAGCATGCCGAAGGCGATAATCCCGCCGATGGTGGCGAGGAACGGGACGTACTGCGCCGCCCCCTGGCGGAACTGCTCGATGAACAGCCGCGGGGTCGCCAGCTTATAGCCGGTATACAGCAGCACGGCGGCGAGGCTGGCGAGCGGGATTAAGGTTAGCAGGCCGCTGAACCACAGGCCGCAGATCAGCAGCAGCACGCCGTGGATAAAGATCGACAGTTTGCTCTGCGCGCCATTGCTGACGTTCACCGAGCTGCGGACGATCACCGCGGTGATCGGCATCGCCCCCAGCACGCCGGAGAGCAGGTTGCCGACGCCCTGGGCGACCATTTCACGGTTCGGCGAAGGCGGCGGATTTTGCGGGCGCAGCTTTTTCAGCGCCTCCTGGCTGAGCAGGGTTTCGAGGCTGGCGACCAGCGCCAGGGTTACCGCCACCACCCACACCGACGGATTGCGCCACGCGCTCCACGCCGGAGATTCCAGCTCGCCCAGCAGGTCGCCGAGGCTGCCGAACGCCGGCAGGGTAATACGCGGCAGAGCGGCCAGCTGCTGCGGCGCAAAATGGGTCAGCAGCAGGGTGGTCACGCAGCCGAGCAGGACGGCGATCAGCGGCCCGGGGATCCAGCGCAGGCTCTTCACCCGGCGGATAAGCGGCGAGCCCCACAGCCAGAGCACGAGCAGGCCGCCCGCGGCGACGGCAAACGCAGTGACGGAGAAAGCGGCGTTGCCCTGAACCACTTCGGCAAGTCCGGTCTCTTCCGCCGTGCCGAGCGCGACGGGGATCTGCTGCATAATCAGCAGGATGCCGATCGCCGCCAGCATGCCTTTGATGACGCTGGCGGGAACCAGCGAGATAAAGCGCCCGGCCCGCAGGATGCCGAACAGCAGCTGCAGCACGCCGGCCAGCACCAGCGCCATCAGGAAGAGGGAGAAGGAACCCAGGGATTCAATGGCGGCGACGACGATGGTGACCAGTCCGGCGGCGGGGCCGCTGACGGCGAAGCGGGAGGGGCTGAGGGCGGTGACGACCAGGCCGCCGATGATGCCGGTCAGCAGGCCGACGAAGGGCGGTAAGCCGCTGGCCTGGGCGATGCCGAGGCACAGCGGCAGGGCGACAAGGAAGACGACGATGCCGGCGAGAGAGTCCTGACGAAGCGTGTTCATGGGGCGTGCTCCTGCGGTGAGAGGTGTTCGACGAGGGTGGTTAAATGGCCGGAAGCCAGATCGTAGACGCAGCCGTGCAGGCTGAGCGGCCGCCCGCTGGCGAGCACCGTCTGCACCGGCTCACTCTCCAGCAGACGGGCGAACTGGGCGCGAACGTTGGCTTCCACCAGGGCGTCCAGCGCATGACGAGAGCGCTCCGCGTCGGCGCTGGCGCTGGCACTGGCGCCGGGGGAGGCCGCAACACAACATTCATCAGCGATCTGCGCAATTTCGTGATGCAGGGTGTGGCGCAGCTGGCCGATGCGGCGAGCCAGCGCCGAGGACTCGTGCGCCAGCGGCAGGGTGGGCAGGGAGAGTGCCGCCTGCACCCCGCCGCAGCCGTAGTGGCCGCAGAGCACCACCCGCTCCACCTCAAGGTAGTCGAGGGCATACTGCAGGACGCTCATGACGTTGTCGTCGGCGGGATCGAGCATGTTGGCGATATTGCGGTGGACAAAGAGCTCGCCGGGCTGGCTGCCGGTGAGCACCTCGGCGGGCACGCGGCTGTCGGAGCAGCCGATCCACAGCGAGTGGGGCCGCTGCCCGTCGACCCATTTTTCGAAATAGTCCGGATCATGCTGACACTTCTGCAGCGCCCAGCTGCGGTTGCGGGCCAGCAAAGGTTTTAACGTCGTCACAAGTATTCTCCTGAGTTAATTCATCGAGTGAATATGTCCATCAAGACTCGTACAGCGACTAGTAAAAATAGTGTTTACCGGAACCCTTCACGCCTGAGGAAAATCCTGGAATAAACGGCAAAAAGAAAACTTTTCATTAATGTAAAGTTATAAAAATATTGATGAAATTAATATTTGGCTGCGGAGCGAGTGAATAACAAAAAGGTATTGGCTAAAACTTTCTGGAATATATGGGAATGGTGGCGGGTGGGGTTGGGGGAAAATTTGAGGAGTGGATATTGGGGATGGGTGGGGAACGTTGGGTTGTGCTGGGGATGCGGGTGAGAGTGGGGTGAGAACAAGTTGAGATAAGATTGAGTGGGGTTTGGGGTTGCTGGGGGAGAAGGGGGGCTGGCAGGGGGAGCCGGGTTCTCGGGGGAGTGAGAGGAGGGGGGCTGGTGGCAGTCGCGCTGTGGAACGGTCGTAAAAGGTGACGCCGCGCAGGATAGCGCTGTTTTTTTCAACACTTAGCGCAATGACGACACGCTGTCGCTTGCATGACCGCCGCCGACAGGTATAATCCAGAACGTTTCCGCATCCCCTTCAGTGCCGAAGTGGCGAAATCGGTAGACGCAGTTGATTCAAAATCAACCGTAGAAATACGTGCCGGTTCGAGTCCGGCCTTCGGCATTCAACACAAAGTTTTCATATAAAACAGAGAGTTAGAGAAAAAACTCTGCCTTTCTTGCCTGTGTTTTTTGCATGAATAATGTCACCAAAGATTGCCGCTGTGTTTGGTAGTGGCTTTTGGGATGTTATCACGCAGCGGCAGGTAGTTTCCAGGCTCAACCCTGTACAAAACGTGAACGGTCAGCACTGACGACTAAATTTTATGTCGCTGGTCTATTCGTTGCGCTTTTCCTTTGAAGCCGGAAGACGCCGCCAGCGTCTCTAATCCTTTTCCCATAACCCTTGTCAATGTGGCTCGCGCTTCGTGCGGCGCTCCATGATGCAACACGTCGAGATGACGTTGCAGCGAATAAACAGGCGTAATGTTGGGAAGACTAACCAGCTCGGGAAAGAGGCTGGCTCTGCCACGGTTTCAGCCACCGGATCACAACGGCTACCTGATAAGAAGCCATGACAAGGCATCATCATCTCTGTGAAGGGATCATATTTACTGCGGAAGTCGCTGTGCTCCGCCTTTCTTTATGTGCCCAACACGGCACGTAATGGTCACCTATTGCCTTCGGCACCATTTGGTAGGGTATTTTGGCATCTGGATTTGTCACTGCGATTTTCTGTAGCCTGCCTTTGTGGCCCAGCGGCGGGCCGACCTGGAGGCAATCATGGCGAAGAATGCAGCAGCAACCAAACGCAACAACCGTAAAATTCACGCTCGTAAGTTTCTGGCAACGCCGGAGGGTCAAGCCTGGCTCGAACGTAAAAAGACAGAGGAGGCGGAGTTGAAAATGGTCGCAGAGGCCAGAAAATTTATCTGATAGCAGCCCACCACAAAGGGGCTGATGAGAACTCAGATGATTCGCCTTCGGTGCTTTTATTCGCACACTCAACACGACGTACGGGCGATTTATTGTTTAAATCTAGTCTATACAATCAATTGGCATCGCCAACGGTATTGGATCTGGCCTGCTGGTTCCGATGAAAGGATTAAATTGTTAAGATGCAGGACATAAGCCATAGGGCGGAGAAAAGAATGAAATCTGTAGAGCTATTTGCCGGAGCTGGCGGCTTGGCTATGGGCTGTGAGATCGCTGGTTTTGAGCATCTTGCCGTTGTTGAGTGGGACAAATGGGCCTGTGATACCGTCCGAGAAAACCAAAAGCATGGGTTTCCGTTGTTGTGCAACTGGGATCTCTTTGAAGGCGATGTAAGGGCGTTTGACTGGTCGCAGATTCCAAAAGATATTGATCTTCTTGCCGGGGGGCCTCCTTGTCAGCCATTCTCAATTGGTGGTAAACACAAAGCTAACTCTGACTCGCGAGATATGTTTCCTGCGACAGCAGAAGCCATCAGACAAATTCGCCCTAAGTCCTTCATCGTCGAGAATGTGAAGGGGTTGACGCGCGCAACCTTTGCGAGCTATTTCCAGTACATCCAGTTGCAGCTTGAATTTCCTCAGGTCACGCCGAGAAATGGCGAGGATTGGAGCGAGCACCTGAAACGCTTGCAGGAAGAGAAAACCAGTGGGAAAAGCAAAGGAAAGGGGCTGACGTACAACGTGCTGGCAACGTTGGTCAATGCCGCAGACTACGGCATTCCACAAAAGCGCGAGCGTGTCTTTATTGTTGGTTTCCGTGATGACCTTGAGATTGAATGGTCGTTCCCTAAGCCAACCCATAGCTATGATGCCCTTGTTTATGACCAGTGGGTTACTGGTGACTACTGGAAGCGACATGGTTTAGAAATGCCCGATCTTCCGGATCAGTTAGTTAGCCGTGTCACAAAACTGCGTAAAAATCCCCCGGATACACTCCCGTGGAAAACAGTTCGGGATGCTATTGCGGATTTGCCAGATCCTGAAACAAAGGCGGCTAAGAAGATCCGGAATCATACGTTCCAGGCGGGGGCGCGAACTTATCCCGGTCATACGGGAAGCCCGTTAGATCTGCCAGCTAAAACACTCAAAGCTGGTGCTCATGGTGTTCCTGGGGGCGAGAACATGCTCGTTCGTGATGATGGTTCCGTACGTTATTTTACTGTGCGAGAAAGTGCACGAATTCAAACGTTTCCCGATAGTTATCGTTTTCACGGGAGCTGGACTGAAACCATGAGGCAGTTGGGTAACGCTGTGCCGGTTCACTTGGCGTATTGCGTTGCAAGTAGTGTTGCTGAAAAACTGTTGATCTCCGAGATTGGTAACATCCTGAGAAGGGGTGGAAATAATAAAAGGGTTTCTGCATGACAGGTAAAGTCATTCCGTTTAATCCACTTGATAAGCAAAACTTAGGAGCCAGCGTTGCAGAAGCCTTGTTGAGCAAGGAAGCACATCCACTTGATGAGTTAACTTCGTTCTCTGGCGCCGGGATTTATGCCATTTATTACACTGGCGATCACCCTGCATATGAGCAGTTAGCAGGCATGAACCGTGATGGTAAATTTCAGCTACCAATTTACGTCGGAAAAGCTGTTCCCGCAGGTGCCAGAATGGGGCTGACCAATCCGGAAAAGGTTGGCAACGTTCTTTTTAGGCGCTTAAAGGAACATGCTGAGAGTATAAGATCAGCGCAAAACCTTGATATTAAAGATTTTTATTGTCGCTTTCTCGTTGTGGATGATATCTGGATTCCTTTGGGCGAGTCTTTGGTCATCTCTCGCTTTAAACCCATTTGGAATTCTTCTATTGACGGTTTTGGTAACCATGATCCTGGTAAACATCGCTACACTGGTTTGCGTCCTCGCTGGGATTTTATGCATCCGGGTAGAGGATGGGCGCAAAATCTGCGTGAGCGTGACGAGACAGTTGATGAATTGATTAGGGATTCGCGGCAATACTTGCAGAACTTGCCGCTCAGTTTAGCCCAGAAATTCATCGAGGCTGAGGGCGATTAAGCGAAAGATCACCGGGGGCTATTTTGCCCCCATTTTATTATGTCGAGATTTTCAATGCTTCCAGCCACGCCAGCAACTGGCGCAACTGCTGCCCGGTCATCGCCAGGATTTTAACCGCCTGATCGGCTTCGACGTTGCGAAGCGCGAGCGCTAACGCCATAATGTTGCTGTTCTTCATTCCTGACTCTCCGTCGGTTTTGTTGAACATGGCGCGGGCTGTCTACCGCCAAGCACTCAGCCTGCGCCGCCTTATCTATTGCCTGCCTTAGGTTCTTCGGTAGCAGATGCCGCTGTATAACCGTCCCGGCAAACGTCACCGTCTTCGTGTAGACCTGAACCACGGCACCACACCAGATAAAGCTGGCGAGCGGCGCTTCCTTCTTCTTCCTCATCAAAATTTATCTCCAAACAAGGCGACGACTGACGCCGCCGTGACCCCAATAACGATGGCGATACGCCACCATAAACCTGACCAGTCTGTTTTCTGCTGTGGTGCTGTCAGGTGACTTCTGAACCGCTCCCGATCTTCGTTCAATTGCGTACCTCATAGTATTTGTTCTCAGTCTGAGTCCTCCGTGTCGAAGGTCTTCACGGACGGACAATGCTTGCTCCGCGTTACAAAGTTGAAGCTGTAAATGGAATTTTCATACCGGCAAAGTGTTTTGCCGTTTGCTGTCTCCTCTTGTTCAGTGAGTTGCATCGTGATACGGCCTGCATATGCCGCTAATGGCTGGCAGGCCAGTAGGGCCATTACTGTTAAAACCGTTGCTGATGGTGCTTTTGCTGTACATTTTTTCATCGTTACCATTCCTCCCCGAGAGAAAATTCTTCTGATAGTGTGTCCGCTGTCTCCTGCGTGAACCCGATGTAAAATAGTGTGCTGGCTGGGTTAGCCTGGCCCAACAATTTTGTGATGTGCTCCAGTGGTGCGCCGTTCTCAAACAAGATGCGGCCCTTGCTCTTGCGTGGCGTATGGCTTCCCACATCCAGGAAGCCCGCACGGCGCCCGCACTTCCCGTACTCAGTCAGAACCGCGTTATGGCTAACTGGCTGACCCTTCGATCTCAGATCGGACAGGCTGAATATGTAGTCACCGAATTTTGGGCGGTCTGCTGCTTCTTCCCGGCGAGCTTGGACGATAGAGCGCATAGCCGGGGTAATAGCGACCTTGTGAAGTTTCCCGGTCTTCTCTTGCTTGATAGACAGATGCGTCTTGCCATCAGCGAACTGATCCCAGGTCAGTTTTACGGCATCACCGAAGCGGAGAGCGCTCTCGAACTGCATCGCCCACAAACAGCGGAACAGGTTGGTTTTTGTATTCCGTGCCAGCTCCGCGCTGACGGCCTTCACTTCTTCGGCGGTCTTCAACGCGATCATTGCATTACCCATAATTATCTCCCTACAGCCGTGCGGCTTTTTTATCTTTCATTTGATGTATTTTTGATCAAAAACAGTGTGTTGGAAAGTGGTTTAGTTTAATTTAAGCACGAAATGATCAAGAAATGAGTAAGTATTTTTGTTCCTGAACGGGCTTTAGGGCGCAGCCAAGTGAAGAGGAGCCGTGATCAGTGGATTGCTCCTGGTAAAGGATTAATCTATCGTGACGGGATGTAACGAATACTTGCAGCGGTTTGGATCACTTATGCTTAATACGCCAGAACTGATAGCCCCAATCATTGGATTTTGCTCTTTCAGTTGCGGGGTTACCTCTTATCTCGCATGTAAAGGACAAGGATTAAGTAAACTTGGCTGGGTACTTGTTATATGCAATGTTGCGGCATTCCTATACTTGAATAACCTTCTTTTCATCGATCTGATTCAAAGGGTTGCAGATACCGAAGATGGTTATGTGAATATTTTTGATGATGAATTCGTCTCGGATGTTTCTCGAAATACAATACAGGTAATCATCACCTACGTGGCGGCGGCTGCAATTGGTGGTTATCAGGGAGCAAAAAGAAAATTCAAAATAGATAGGTAACTTGATGGTGGTTAAACGTTTCCCCGCCGGAAAGGGTCTAAAGTGACTGCCCTCCTTTTATGTCCTGCCCAGAAAAATATCCTGCCTTCACACTCAGAGATCTGCCTGACGTACACTCACACCCCGAGGGAGTTGTCAGCCTTCTTTACAAAATATCTTAGCGGCTGAGTCATCGAGTACCGCCCGAGTCCCGAGCATCAGTCCAACGAAGTGAATAAACCTTGCCTGATCCTGCATAAACGATGCATAGGAAGGCCGTCTGACGGCGTTATCAGGCTCATATACCTATTATCAATCACTTGGAGAGTGGAGACTGTGAGTCTTCACTTTCACGGTTTCGCTTTTCCCTCTGCCCTATGGGCCAATTTTCCCCACCAACATGACGCCAGGCGCTGGCGATATGTCCCGACTCCCGACCCTGGATTTGACCTCATTCCCACAACATTCACCGCGTAAGCCCTTCCAGCCCCCGGCAATGCCTCCAGCGCTTCACCAGAAGCCCGTAGCGGCGTTTTCCCACCATAGGTACAACGGTGACACCGATCCTGATCGCCTCTCTCAGGCGCTCCAAGAGGCCAGAAATGTGCTGATTTTTCGATGCTTTTTTAGAATGAAATGGTGTTTTATTTGTTTTTCGACAAAAGTTGAGAGGTGATCGTGATTGTTGTTTGACCACCATCTAAAGCGGCAACCCCACGTTATCGGCAGACAGAATTGACGAACCCGCGCCAGCCGTGGCGCTCAGGTCATACCACTGTATAACTCCCACCATAGCGAAGGTCGATACTTGACCTCATCCGCACGCGGATAGCCACCTGAACGGGGCGAAATAGGGCAGGTTACGGCGAATTTAGTTCTACTTGATCATTATTAATAGGCTATTTAATGGCATTTGTTTTGAGAAAAGATCGCCGGGTGGCGTGGGTGATATGGCAGGCGTAACCTAGGTGATTTTCACCGGAGTTCAGCGGTAACCACTGAGGAAAGTTCAGTGGTAAATCCATATTAACCACTGAGGAAAGTTCAGCGGTGACCACTGAGGAAAGTTCAGTATACTAAGATCATTAACTAGATCAGTAAAACCTTTGACTAGATCAGTAAAACCCTATGCGGTCTTCCCTGGCCGTGAAGACCTTACACAGAGTCAACAACCAACACCTTTTCAGATCGCCATTGCGATGGCTATCGTTTTTGCTGACCTTGTTCAGTCGCTACGCTCTGCGCTTCGCGATATTCATTGCCCACGGTGTCCTGCTTATCCTGTTCTGACCGAACAGGGCAAGCCACCTTTTGGGCAGCAAGGGCGACAGCCCGCGCAGTAACTTTGGAACATTGTCACGAGGAGTGTAACCCGCAGAGTCAATGGGGCGGCGAGGGGGGCCGGGCGAAAGTCTGGACTGATAAGCAATCCCCCGTGCCAACTATACGCAACCCCGATAAATCCTTAACGTATGGGGTCTACGCGGCCCTGTAGCACTTCGGGTAATACGATGGTAGCGGGTATGATTAAGAGGCCAGCAGAGCGGCTTATAGAGCGTTTAAAAAGGACTTGACATTGAATCCTTAATTATGACATAGTAAAATTAGGATGGCAATGTTTGTTTATTTTTTTCTTGCTATTTGCAAGAATCACTGATAACATGGCTTTCAACAATTAAGGTCATCACCGCCCGGTGATAGTCCTGACAAATGGGTACAAATGACCTCCGAGAATAATTTCAATAACTCAACGGAGAACCCAAATGAACAAACCGAAATCCCAACGTATTACCCCAGCCACCATGACTGGCGAGCAGATCGCAGACGTGATCCTTTACGGCACGTACACCAAAACCGCGCTTTGGTCTTTCATCTCCAGAAATGGTGGAGCGGATGCGGCTCACGCGAAGTACCCGCAGCTTGCCGTTGCACTTCATATCCTGAAACAGGAACGGAAGAAAGCAAAAAGTGCTCGTGCGGTCAAGGCGATCCTCAAGCCTTTATCCCGCCAGTACGCTGACGGTCAGTCACTGACTGAGATTCTGACCCCGGTGCTCCAAGGTTACCGTCGTCTGTACCGTGAGAAATTCAATCTGGATATGACGCCGGAACAGGTGATCATGTTCCTGGTTGCCACCAATGGTATAGAGACTCTGGAACAACACGGTTACAGCGTCGCTGGCAACTTCCCGACCGCTACGACAGCCTGATCCTATCCGGCGCAACGCCGAGCCAATCAAATTGCCTCAAATAGGGCAGACCAAATCAAATGCAGGCCATCAAGGCCGCCGAATCCTGATCGCCACCCACGATTGCAGGAGCGAATCCGCATGTCTGACAAACAGGAGAAAACGCCATAAAACTGACGTTTAGCAATTCAACGATGGACGTAATCATGCAGGAGTGCCGCCGCACCGGGACGCCTGTTGCGACGCTTATCAATAAACTCGTGGATGCTGAGGCAGAACGCATCCGAACAAACATGAAGAATCCCATTGAAGGAGAACACTATGAGCAACAGAGCAGCAGAAAATAAACCTGAATTATGGTTTGAAGAGGATCGTCGCCTTTTCTTTGCTGAAAGCGTCGTTATCAAAGCAACTGGCGAATGCTTCAAGGTCGAGGACAAACTTGATCGGATTCATACCTATATGGTGGATCAATACAACAGTTACCGTGCCGATGGTAAGAATTTCTATGAAGATCAGAGGGACATAGCGACTAAATGCAAATGCACACCTAAAACCCTTGGCAAGTGGATGAAAGTTCTTCAAGCACTTGGTTTACTCGTCATTGATGAGAGTCAGAAAAGCCATTCATACACTGTTCGCTCGGTAGTGAGCCAGGAACACAACCTGATTTTTGATTACCCGAAACTGTTAAACGGTTCACCGTCCTACGATCATGAAAAAGCACTGGAGCGGCTGAGGGCAAGCCGTGGAACCGGTGGGGAAACTGACGGTAAGGTTATCCAGGTCGATTTCAAAAAACAGACAAAAACGCCTGAGCCGCAGCCCGTCGTTGTGGAAACTGGCTATAACCCCCCGATTATACAGAGCAAAGGGACGATCTACACTCCCGAGCAGATGGCCCGCTTTGCTGCTGAGGAACGTACAATGTATGCCGATGGCGACACACCTTTTTAAGCTGAGGTAAAATGACTGATGAGAAAAGTAACAGCCTGATGGCTGATCTGAATACAGACCTGAACGAACCAGCGTCACCAGATGACGTTAACGAAGTTAACTCGCGCAAAGCGGGCTGCACTGAACCAGAACAAAAAACAGACCAATCAGCAAAGATCGATCTACCCGACCCAGATTTAACCCGCTTGTTTAAAAACCGCGCTCGTGACGGGCTGGCCCTGTACAGGAACCATAAGAATGAAAACATCATTGCAAAAAGTCAGAGACGGCATTGCCGCCGTGCTTCTGGGGAAAACTCCAGAGCAACTGGCGGACGAACAACGCCGGGACGCAGTAAAAAACGCCGTTGGTCGCTTCCTTGAGTCCAACCCTGATTGGCAACCAGCGGCAGCAGTTGCGCCCGCAGGCCAGCCAGTTACAGACAGCAAACAGAAGGCTATACGGATCATGAAGACGCTGGGCGCTGGGGCAGGTGTCTTTACTCCCAATGTTGTAGACGAAGCGGCGTTACGCCGTGCGTGTGAAGCGGCGAGGGCGTTTCAGGCGGCTGACCCTGAGCGTTACGGCGACATCATCACCGCAGCGCCTATCAAGGGAGCATAAAGGTAGGGGCGCGAATGGCTTGTCCTTTATCCCGCCGTCAATTACGCCGATAGTCACCACGATCACCGAACTGAGCAACGACAAAATTAACGGCAAAATTGATTGCCTAAGTTATAGTTTCATGATAAAATTATATGCAAGATGATTAATGTCTCGAAAGAGACTGCGTACTACTGCCAATTGTTACGTGTCGCCTCTCAGGCGCTGGCCTCCGTCGAGTTTCCCGCACGAGCCTCATCGCTTCCCAGCGCCGCTTATTCATTCAGCCGGGTAAACATCCTTTACGGACTAACCCGGCTGACACCGCATTCTCCTGTTGTGGTATGCCTGCCACGATAGGGTTTGCCAGCGGTCTAACAACCGCATAAGTCCCGGCTCTCCTCCGGGCCATCTTGCCATGATGTTAACTGGCACGAGCGCACGGCGGTGCTATTGGTCTCCTGCCGCCGTTGCCGCTCCACCTTTCTCTCTCAGAAAAATAACAATGCTTCTGCTTTGTCCTCCGGGGCGGTATCTCCTACCGCCTGGTTTTTTCTGACGCCTATAACCCGTCATTTTTGACGATATGGCCCAAAAGCCACGGCCTAAAGGCCAGCAGGCCGCTATAGCGGTGAGGCTTCAACATCATCGTGAAACGACCGAACAACCAAACGACCGAACAACCACATAACAACTTTATGGAGCGACCTTTATGAAAATGGGTGAAACCCCGAATACCTATAACTCAGTCGTGAGTTATCAAGCGGATGCAAATTTTGCAACTCGTGTAATCAACATCCCAAACCTGGCCGTCGAGGTTCAACCGGGCAGCGTCATCAAATCAGACGGAACCGCTTATACCTCCGGCTCTGATGCCTTGCTGGTTCTGAGTCATCACCGCGCTGCCGAAGACGCCAACATCATCGTCGCTGACCGTGGCGTCTATATCCGCCCGGAAACAGTGATCGCTGTTATGGGTGAGACCGTGGGCGCTGCTGCCATCGCTGCACTGACCGCATCCGGCAACATCCGCGTTGCCCTGGCTGACAAATAATCCAACCGATAAGGACATCAAACATGGCTCTTACAAAAGATTTTTCATACGTAGACTACAGCGCGTCGTTCACCAACGTTCCGGCGCGTAATCGCATCCTGACCAACCTCGGGATCTTCCAACGGGATACTACCGACCAGTTTAAAACAAGTCTGGATATTCTGAACGCCCAGGCGGACACCATCGCCCCGGCAGCAGAGCGCTTCTCGAATAGCCAATGGGGTAGCACACCAAAGCCGAAGGCCGCGAACCATTTGATCGAACTGCCGTTATTTCCCACCCAGGATATAATTACGGCGGCTGACGTCCAACCGTTCCGTAAAATCGGCTCCCCGCTACAGGCGAGCGTCCTGGATGCTGTGACAGCTAAAAGCCTGGCTCACTATGAACGCTTCGCTGCGACTCGTGAACGCATGTTTGCTGAAAGCCTGTTCCGTCATCGCGTCACCGATATGCAATACACGGCCTCAGCCCCGACCCTGGATTGGTCAGAGGAATTTGGTTACGACCAGAGCACCGGAACCATCTACACGGGGGTTGCTGCTGATCCGTTAGAATCCCTGTCCGATGAGGTCAGTGCCATGAAACGCCGCATGGGTGGCCTTGCTTCCCTGCTGAAAGGCATCTATCTGTTCGCGGGTTCCAACCTGTTCAAGAAGCTGCGTTTTAACCCATCGGTTCGCCAGCTTGTGCAGTATGGTGTCCTTGATCCTGATGGTCTGGTTTTCAATAAAGAGATCAATCCGGCATTCAGCTATTACGTCCTGGATAACGTGACTGTAGTCGAGATGTCCGATACCGATTTCTACGGCATCGGGGCAGATCAAGGCTTCATGGTTCCGGTCTTCGAGAAGCCGTTAAGCGCTGATCAGGCATCACCATTTACCAATTTGGTGGGGCCAACGAGCCGCAACCTTGAGCTTGCCTTTGCTGACGTGGTGGACTTCCGCATCTATAGCAGCACCGATGCGTATAAGAACATTACGCTTTCCAGTGAGTTCAGCCTGTTGCCGATTTGCTACCGCCCGGATCTGGTGACCGCCATCACCAACGATGCTTCGTAATCAGGCAAAGTAACAGCCCAACGGGATAACACTCCCACGGGCTAACGGTTTTGGGGCGGCAATTGCCGCCCTCCGTCATACTGGAGAGGTAAATATATGCAATTGAAGATTCTGGGTGTGGGCAACGCGCTGTTGCTGTCTGTCAAGGTTAAGACGTTGGACGATGCCAACTTACTGAACGTGTCAGCGCTTGCCAGAGCATTAGGTGTGCATCGCTCAACATTTCTGAGCAAGGTCGCCAGCGTCGGCCTCGAACCCGCTATACACCATTACGCAATGCAGCAAAAACTGAAAGATGCTATCTGACCGGACGGGTAAAACCGCCCGGTTTTTTTATTAATAATCAGAGCAGATACTTTGAACTTTTCCCATCCATCGGATCATGTTTTCAGTCCTGTTATTTGTTAGATCGTACTTTCCTTGGATGCCAATACATAGCATCTTTGTATTATCATACATTCTTTTCTCACCATTACTCTTATATAATAGAGATGACTGGGCTAAAAGAGATACATCTTCTGACATTTCTTTCTCATCTGCGTAAGGTGTATCAGCATATGAAGCAATGGCTGAAAATGAAATTAATGATACAAAAATAATTTTTTTCATTAAAGGCTCCAGTGGTTAATTTGTATTATGCTCAAAATCACGATTTAAATCTTTAGCTCTTTCGACTAATTGATGGTTTTGTCGTATGAAAAACATATATCCATACTGACTTATAAAATTCAGGGAGTTATATGTGTAAGCAACTTGGAATAAAGATACTCCCTTATCGTTTTGAGAGTAACCAATACTTGACCCATAGCCCCAAAGACCCGCTACAATTAACAATATGATGATGATAATTTTTTTAATCACTTGTTTTTAACTCACTTTCCCTGGATGGTTTTTTGAACGTAATTGTAATTATTTATTGCTTTTTGTCACCTAAATTTTCTTGTAGGTTGCCAAATTAACATAGGTTGCTAACTCCTTCATACTGGCACCTTGGCTATAGGTGCGGAATGATTCAGTTTTCCCTCTCTCGTGACCTACGATCAATGCGATCCTGTCTTCTGGGACACCACCGTGATCAAGCTGGCTGATAAACATTCCCCGCAGGCTGTGAAATACCTTTCTTTCTGTCCCCTTCTCTCCCAGCGCCTTCCGTTTAGCCCGTGTGAATCGCTGTGTGTGCCATGTAGAGCGCTTGCCGTCTGCTCGTTCAGTTATACTGGCATGGTAGAACAGGAAGCCGCTGTGATTGTTCTGGATAAGATGTTTAACGAGAGTCCGTAACTTGCTATGAATGGGAACCAGGCGGGCCGCATTGCGCGTCTTGCCTTCCGTCACTTCGAAACACCAAACCCCCTCTACCGTTTTGATATTGTCGATCTGTAGCGAACAGATTTCATTAAGTCGCATCCCGGTATACATTCCCACCAACGCGACTTCCTTCATCTCCTGATCAAGCAAATCCACAACCTGCGCCAGTTCATCACCGCTGAATGGCTCGTAACTCTCGCGATCATGTCGCACGTCCAGCTTATGGGCTGTGAAGACGTTCTCCTTTGGCGCGTCGTGGTAGCGGTTCTGGGCCAGCGCCACCAGTTGGGACAAGCAGCCCAAATAATTTGCCAGTGTCTGTGTTGCCCGTTCAAGTTTTGCGTTGTCGAGCCAGTCAGTCACCATCGTTCTGTTGATCTCGTGCAGGCGGAAATCCTTGCACCTGAAATGTGCCGTGAACACCTCCACGGCCTTGATGTACTTGCTCAGGGTGGACAGCTTGCGCCTGTCACTGTGTTGGACAATGAATTCATCCCGTAGTTGGACAAGAGAAGGACACACGCGAGCCGTGGCGAAGTCGATCCCCACATTCTGGGTGACGTATTGGTCAACCTGACGTAGTTCTTTCAATACGCGATCAACACAATTTCCCTGTGGCTTTGGTTTCAGTCGATCACGGATGGTGAAAAACTCATACATTATCCGGTCACGAATGACTCGGGCTTCCCGAATATCTGTCGTGCCAGTTGAACGCATGAACGCTGTTCGATTCCCAAACAGGGAACGCATATAAAGCGGCAAAGATACCTTGACCGCATAACAGGATGATCTTTCTCTGACTAAGTACGCATTCGGCTTGTATTTCATGTTCCCCCCGATCTAAGATTCAGGGGCAACTATTACTGGTTGTGTTAGTACCGATTATCAGTGACAGCGCATTCGATTCGAAGAATCAATGACTTGCGCAGCCAGTCATTGGAATAGAAGGTCGTAGGTTCGACTCCTATTATCGGCACCATTTCAAACTCTTCCCAAGTCTACCGAAATCAACTTAAAGCCCGTATACTGCGGTTTCTGGCCCGTATTTTATCTCCTGTTATCAACTGGACTCAACCGGAATCAAGTTACAGTTGGGGGCATAAGTGGGGGCATTCTGTGTTCGGTCCAGGGAGATGCCCCCAATGAAGTTAAATGCGCGGCAGGTAGATGCTGCTAAACCCAAAGAGAAAGCCTACAAGCTGGCAGATGGTGCTGGTTTGTATCTTGAGGTTGTTCCCTCTGGTTCACGATACTGGCGGATGAAATATCGCTTCAATGGAAAAGAAAAGCGTATGGCCTTTGGTGTCTATCCGGCAGTGTCCCTTGCACAAGCGAGGGCACTGCGTGACGACGCCAAGAAAAAGCTTGCCGAAGGTATCGATCCATCGCTTGCCAAGAAAGAAGAAAAGCTGGTTCGAGATGTGCAGCTAAATAATACGTTTCAGGCTGTGGCACTTGAATGGCATGGAACGAAGGTGAGCCGATGGTCAGAAGGTTATGCCTCGGACATTATCGAAGCCTTTAATAAAGATATTTTTCCCTATATTGGCCAACAACCGGTGAATGAAATCAAACCGCTGGTTCTGCTTAATGTGCTGCGTCGAATTGAAAGCCGTGGCGCGACAGAGAAGGCCAAGAAGGTTCGCCAGCGTTGCAGCGAAGTCTTTCGTTACGCCATCGTAACCGGTCGTGCGGAATACAATCCTGCAGCGGATCTTACCAGCGCGATGTCAGGGCATGAATCGAAGCATTATCCCTTCCTTACTGTTGAGGAGTTACCAGACTTTTTTAAAGCTCTCGCAGGCTACACAGGAAGCCCGTTAGTTGTTCTTGCGGCACGTCTGCTGATCCTCACGGGAGTTCGCACTGGCGAACTCCGAGGTGCTTTCTGGAGTGAGTTTGATCTTGAAAAAGCGGTGTGGGAGATACCTGCCGAGCGTATGAAGATGAAACGGCCTCACCTTGTCCCCCTCTCTACCCAAGCGCTGGAAATCGTACAGCAACTCAAAGTGATGTCAGGGCAATATCCACTGGTGTTCCCGGGACGTAATGATCCCCGCAAGACGATGAGTGAAGCGAGTATTAATCAGGTTTTTAAGCGGATTGGATATACGGGGAGGGTAACGGGGCATGGTTTCCGTCACACGATGAGTACGATTTTGCATGAGGAAGGTTTCAATACAGCGTGGATTGAAACCCAGCTGGCTCACGTTGATAAAAATGCGATTCGTGGGACGTATAACCATGCGTTGTATTTGGAAGGACGTAGGGAGATGATGCAGTGGTATGCGGACTATATAAACGCTAATCATAATTCATGTATTTCTTTGCTGGTGAACGCTACAAAGTAGATTTGACGTGATGATAGGATTGATTAGGAAAATGACCTAAAACCGTATATTTTGATACTTAAGTTTAAACATTAGCCCTATATCCGATCGCCCTTTGTTACCTACACTTCTATCTTTTTTAGGTTCTAGGGCTGAAAGATTTGAAGATAAGTTTATAAATATCAATAGATTACATGATTGTGTTGGTTCTTGGGTAGCCGTAACGCCTAGGGCGGTAGCGTACTTAAGATGAGTATAAAAAATGAACAGTAACTATATGCCATTCACACAACGAGATAGTCTCGGAAGATACTATACAAAAGAATCCATAAGTGCATTATTGGTTTCTCAGATGAAAGCTGAAAAAGTCAATAATATTATTGATTTAGCTTCTGGTGAGGGGAGCTTAACCTATGCTGCTTTAGACCGATGGAAGAATGCAGAAGCATATTCTTTGGATATAGAATCTCGGATGTCAAAAAAAGTATGTGATAATCTTACTCATATTGTAACAGATGCCCTTGTTCATTCATTTCCTGAAATGCTTGCCCGACATCAAGGAAATTTTGATGTTGCAGTATGTAATCCTCCATTCACTCTCCCTGAATGGAGGGATGATTATTTTAAAATCATTAGTGAGATTGGCGCAGATAAATATATATCTGTCTCAAAATATGTCCCAGCAGAGATAATATTTATATCTCAAGTCATCAGGTTTCTTAAAAAGGGCGGTGAGGCTGGAATAATTTTACCTGATGGTATATTTACAGCAAGAAAGTTTATAGGTTTAAGACGATATTTATTGAATGAACATTCAATTACAAAAGTCATTGAATTGCCTAGGAATATCTTCAAAAGGACAGAGGCTAAAACACATATTTTAATTTTTAATAAAAAAATTATGCCTCATCATAAAATACAATTACATTGTATAACTAAAGATGGGGAATTGTCGCCTTCTGTTTTAATTAGAAAAGAAGATGCGGTTGAGAGAATGGACTACTCTTATCATTATAATAAAAATGAAGGTAAAGGGTTTAGCACAATAGGGATGCTTAAAAATATTTCAATTTTTAGAGGTAGGTTTAATTCAAAGGAAATTACGGAACATGTTTTTCATACGACAAAATTTAGTGGTGATGAAAAGTACATTAAATTCCACTGCAACTCTGTAGAAGAATTGAAGCCATCAAAATTAGATGTCATTGCTAAGCCTGGTGATATATTAATAGCAAGAGTTGGGCGAAATTTTCATAAAAAAATATTGTTTGTTGAGAGCGGCTATTCTTATATCAGTGACTGTATTTTTCTGATACGAGCCTCTGGTGGAGATAAGAAAAAACTATTTGATTTTCTTTGTTCTCAAGATGGGCAAGAGGAATTATCTCGAGCGAGTAGTGGTGTAGCCGCACAACATATTACAATGGATGCATTAAAAAAAATACATCTTGTAAGGATTAAACATGACTGATGTGGAATTAGATAGTAATTTTCTTATCGAGGAACGAGCTGATTATATTGATGAGGATACGATAAAAAATAATACTATCAGAACTGGAGAGTTTTTCGATATTATACATAATGCTCTTATATCCCCAGGCATCAAACTTATAGTTGGTCCTAGGGGATGTGGTAAAACACATTTGATGCGTTATGCTTGGGTTGAATGTAAAAACGATGATAACGCACCATTACCACTCTATGTTTCTTTTAATAAATATTTTAAGTTAGAGCCGCTTTTAAAAAATAAACCAAATGCAATTGATCTCTTTCATAAATGGGTATTAGCAAAGATACTACTCTCTGCTTATGAAATTGCTTGCGATATTGAAGATTCTGAATATCTTGATTTGTCAACGATACTCATAGCGGATAAAGAGTTCCTAATTAATTTAATCGTAAGGCTTGAGCAGGGTCTTTCGCCATCATTAGAACAAGAAAACATTGTTCAATTGATCAGTGTTTCTTCTGTTATATCCTCGTTGAGTTCACTATGTGATTGGCTTGAACGTAAAAGAGTCATTATTTTATTAGACGATGCAGCAATAAGCTTAACTCCTGAATATCTTTACGAGTTTTTTGATATTGTACGTAGTCTAAAAACCTCAAAAATAGCTTTAAAGGCATCGGTTTATCCTGGAACAACCGAATATGGCCCAAGGTTTCATGTTGCTCATGATGCTGAAACAATTGATGCTTGGATTTCGGTACAGCACCCTAATTATTCCTCAGTGATGGATGCTATAGCGCAGGCAAGGTTTCCTGGGTATGATGGCATTCCGGATGACTTGAAAGAGTTATTTAAATTCTCAGCATTTGGTATTCCACGTTCTTTTTTGATGATGTTAAGAGATTATCAAACAACTTTAAGTCAGACAACTCAGCAAAAATTTAATAAAATAATTGAAAGGTATGTTGAGCTTAGACTCAGCGAATACAGTTCACTAAAAGATAAGCTACCTCGATTGTTTGACATTGTTTCATTAGGTGAATCACTTTTATTAAAAGTAGTCGAATTACTCAAGGAAAGTAACTCCCAATATAAAGAAGAGAAACAAGTCATAATCGGTATAGAGAAAAATGATAATGTTTATTTTTCTCGACTCACTAAGCTATTAATTGAAACAGGGCTTTTTTATAATCTTCCTGATATTTCTCATGGTGATGGGCGTACTTATGAAAGATATATACCTCATTATGCTTTATTAATAAAGGAAAGAGTGTTTAACGAAGGAAGTAGAGGTTTTTCTCCTTCTCAGATTATTCAAAAAATACTAAGAAAGAATGCTAAGCATCCTGTCAGAAGAAACATTTCATCATTATTCAATGCTGAGCAACTTGCGAGACTTAAACTAACTTTACCTCCATGCAATAACTGCAAGACTCCGCGATTGACTGACAATCAAAAATTTTGCCATCATTGTGGGAATCAATTGATTGATGAGTCGGCCTATAATCAGTGCATGTCTATTCCACTGTCAAAAGTACCACATCTAACATCTTGGCAAATGCAAAAACTATCTGGGCTGGAAAAAGTAAAAACTATAGGAGATGTATTGTCTTTACAAGACCCTGGGAGTGAGTTAAGAAAAATTCACAGAATAGGACCCAAAATTGCCAATAAAATTATGGACAAAGTGTTATTACATGTTGAAGAGTTTTTGTCTTAATTTTGATGGCATGTACTTGTCAATCGTGTCTTTCTTATCTGAAAAGTTTAATTTAAAAAGAGTCGGGAAAATGGAACTAGAATCAAAAGAGGATTATGAAGAGACCACTCATCATAATGTGGCGTCCTCAGTTGTCACTGCAACCCATGATAACTTAGATGGAAGAGAGTTTTTTGAACTATGTAGTAATCCAGCTCTAGTTTTTTCGTTTGAGACACACAAAAAATTTAATGAGTTACCTGTTGATAGCAAGGAATCCCCGTTAGATCTTTTTATAGCTAATACAAAGCAACTTCACTTGTTAAGGTCTGGTGATATTTCAAACACATTAAGCCATCTGTTGTTATTAGGTTATGTGTCTGCAGCCGAAAGTTATTTGCGAGCTCTTATCAGAAATCTAATTAATCATGATGAATATATACAGTCTATAGTTTCTGATAAGGCCGTTAGTTATGCAGCGGCACAACACCATAAAAAGGAGTTATTACCAGAAGCTTTACTTGAGGACTTTTCATTGGCAAGCCCTTATAATGTTTTTGAAACATTAAAGGACATTATTGGAATGAAAGGACAACGACCAATCGAAATGATGAAATGCTCAAGCGAATTCATGAAAGTTTGCGAGTTAAGGCATTGTTGTGTTCATCGATTTGGTAAGTTGGGTTCGAAAAATGCAATCCGACTAGGATTGGCTGAACATATGAAGCACTTAGAAAAACCGATAATACTCAATAATGATGATCTCGAGCAAATCGCATTTATTGTTGAGAATTTTATTAGAACTTTGAATAATACCGTTTTCAAATTTATAATTAATCGTACAGTTGAGAACAAAAATAAGGAAAAAGGAGGGGAAAGACTATATGATTCTGAATGGACATGGGTGTTTGAAAAAGATATAAGTCGATACGAAAAGTATTATGCAATATTTAGTGCCAAAAACGATACCCTTCCCGGATTATCATTACAGGATTCATATCAACTTTTTGTTAATGCATATAAGCCTAAACTTCCTGCAAGAAAAAATAAAAAAACTGAAGAAAATTAACGCCACTACTATCTGAAAATATTGGTAATTTTTACTTGAAATGGCAGGGCGTTATTTTTTTTGATTGAATATGGGTAATGTTAAATATCTAATCATTTGAAACTTCTAGCTATATTAATAAATGTAATGTGTGAATGATGATGGTGCTTGCTTTAACTATAGATTGTTATTCCATATAGAAATTATGTAGCATCGCAATTAAGTTTTATTGATAGGCATGAGTCCGGTTCAATACCGACTTAAACATTTTTCGTAGGATATCTAAGGCTGCGGCGCAGATCACTTATTAGGTGGACACCACTTTGTCGCATGCTTTATATTATGACCAGATGGCTCTCGCTGTACGCTTACTTTTCTTTCACTCCACAGCAATATTCTGCCACAAACACCGCCAGTAGAAGTCATATTTTCTTATTTATCCTGTAAAGTAGACCACTGCACAGTGCTCCAGCAAAAAGTACAGCTGCAATGGTGGCAAACATCAGTGTATATGCAAATTCTTTATACGTATCAAGAAGGTATCCGAAGATAAGGTGGACATAAGCTTCCGGGCTGAATCCGATGCAAATTAATATCCCCATTGCGGTTCCGGTAAACTCTTTTGGTATACGAATTTCATTTACCTGTGCATACATTATACCGCGCATACCAAACGTAAGGGCTCCCAGCAATAAAACCAGAGTAATAAGCAGTATAAGAAAGTGTGAGTCATGAGGGATAAATATAAAAGATGCAGTTATCAATGCGCCTAGAGTAAAGAAACTGGCCATAACTTTCAGGGAAGAACCAATCTTATCTGCAACCAGGCCAGCAAAAGGAGAAATAATAAAAGCGAGAAAATATGCTCTAATCATCCCGATAACAGCAGTTTGATCGGGAGTCATTCCATAGGCATCGGAGATGTATGGTACCAGATAAGCGCCGCCTTGGTAAACAAAAATAACACAGCTGATAATAAATGCTGCTAACGCAGCCATCACCAGGGGAGGGCCGGTGGCGAATGTGAAGTCATACTCTTCGAACGTTTTCACCGCCGGGAAGGCTG
>ERZ773149.394-NODE-394-length-43763-cov-9.362863_pt1 | contig 43763 bp, 47 predicted proteins | sample MGYA00511081_ERZ773149 | MGnify/ENA primary metagenome ERZ773149 (study PRJEB29015, sample SAMEA2737846) | human gut metagenome | biome: human gut; feature: human-associated habitat; material: faeces | place: China | collected 2012 ...
ATGGCACCATCCAACAGTAACTCTGTGTACCACGGTGCAGACTGCATGACATATAAATTTGGATAAGTTTTAAAGTGCCAGAACTTATAAATTCCGTACCCAATAAAAACTCCTATGAATGAACCAATAACGATGTTTAAAAAACAATTTAATTTTCTCAGCATGGCAGTGCACCCCTTTCCAAATTTCGATTTGGTAAACCATCTATACAATACTTATTTGTCTTAAATGTCGCATTAAACAGATTACGCAAAAAGGAAGTCATTTCTTCCCAATAACCGTAAACATTCGCTTCTTGCATCGGCGTATCGTATTCATCCAGTAAAATAATTACTTTTTTTCCATATGCATGCTCCAAATATCTGCACAAATAATTAAGACTGTCACACGCGGTAACATCATCCATTTCTGCCATCTCTGTCAGAATGTGCCGGTATGCCATTTTTCGGATTCCATAAGTTTTTCATTTTCGAGCAGATATTCAAAATCCTGATACAGACTTACAATCCGGGATTTGACCTGTTTTTTTGCATCAGATACATTATCCGCTTTTACCGATGCAAAACTGAGATATAAAACAGGATATGTGCCCTGAATCTGCCGATACCCGGAATCTTTCCAGATATCAATTCCTTCAAACAAATCTCCCCTGTCTGCATATTTATTGGAAAAAAAGCAGTTGAGCATACTCATATTAAGGGTTTTGCCAAAACGTCTTGGACGTGTGATCAGCGTAACATCATCCCTGTAGTTCCACCACTGCCGTATGAAATCTGTCTTATCAATGTAAAAGCACTGACTTTCTCTTAATGCTGCAAAATCCTGTTTGCCAATTCCAACCTGGTTTTGCATAGTTCTACCCACTTTCCACGGTTTTGTGCTTTTCATTATTTTTATTTATCATAGCAGATAACGTTTTAAAATGCCACCTTCTCCAGATGTTTTCATTTCTAAATGCGTCTGTAAGTATGGAGGACAAAACTTAACAGATCCCAAAGCAATTCTAAAAAAATATAAAAAATTTTCCTTTACAGTTATTCAATTTTAATACTATAATACAAGGGATTATAAAATAGTAAAGAGGCCTGCCATCATGCAGAACATAAAAACGATTGCCGGAACTTTCACGATAGGCACTTATGAAATTCCAAAACAATATGTATGTGCAAAAACACCCACAATTACACAAAAAAATGATATCTGTGAGATCGTAACCTACGATCAGCAGATTACCGTAAATGGACATAACTATGCTCCGGTACTGCATCAAAACTGTATGCAGCCGGAGCAGATTACATTATATCCACTTGTAATCCGGCAGGAACACGCGACACTGACCGTGTCCGACCGTTATCATACCGGACATTGGAAATCCGGGTATGACACACAGATTTCCGACTGGCGTCCAAAGCTTATGCACCGGGGATGTGTGCCATGTACCAATTGCGGAAGGTGTTAGCACTTTTTATATTTTATTCCAGCCAAAGTGTAACCGCAGATTTATTTTCACTTGGTCTGTAATATATTTTACGGTCTTTTATGCTAACTCTATGACATATTATTTAAAAAACCTGAAGTGCCAGCTTCAGGTTTTTATTTTACAACAATTTCTTATTTTTTTGCCTTCTTTGATTTTGTTTCCTATCATTAACAGAAAACCGGTTACCATCCACAGGTTTCCCTGTAAACAGTAACCGGTAAAAAAATTTCTCACCTATTTTTTTCGGTTTTATTTCCACACTTCTTCCGCGATTTCCTTCACAAGTGCAAGTTTTGCCCACTGCTGCTCTTCGGTCAGCTTGTTTCCGATCTCACAGGATGCAAATCCACACTGCGGACTCAGGCACAGACGATCCAGCGGAATATACTTTGCTGCTTCATGAATTCGTGCGATCACCTTATCCTTATCTTCCAGTTCCGGCTTTTTGGTTGTGATCAGACCAAGTACAACTTTCTTGTCCGGAGACACTTTTGCAAGCGGTGCAAAACCACCAGATCTTTCATCGTCATACTCCAAAAGCAGTGCATCCACATGCTCCTGCGCAAACACGTAATCTGCCACGGAGTCGTATGGACCGCTGGTAAAAAATGTGGAATGGTAGTTTCCACGACAGATATGGGAAGTGATCACCATATCCTCCGGTCTGTTTTCGAGTGCAAGGTTATTCACCTTTAAGAGCCGAGCCTTTACCTCTTCAATATCAACCCCGAGTGACTGGTATCTCTGCTTTGCGGCATCTCCGACAATTGCGCCCCAGGTGCAGTCATCCAACTGCAGATTGCGACATCCGGCTGCATAAAACTGCTTGATTACATCCTGATATGCCTTTCCGATATCCTCGATCAGTTCCTCATCGGTTACATAAAACTTTCTCGTCTGCTCGATGTTCTGCGGAACGATCATCTGCTGATACATCTGTGCCGGTGCCGGAATCGTATATTTTGCAACGGTCTGCTCATCTTCGAACTGCTTTAAAAACTTAAAGTATTCTACAAACGGATGTGCTTTTGCTTTTACCTTTCCTACGAGATAAGTTGCTTCAAGATCTGCCATCTCTCCGTTAAACTGTACACCGCCGCCATCTTTCTCGTGGGCAACGCCTTCAAATCCCCACATAAAATCCAGATGCCAGAATTTTCTGCGGAATTCTCCATCGGTGATCGCATGGAAGCCTGCTGCTTTCTGCTTTGCAACAATTTCTGTCACGCACTCATCCGTGACACGGTCAAGTTCTTCCTGTGTGATGGTTCCTTCCTCAAAAGCTTTCTTTGCAGCTTTTAATTTTTCCGGTCTTAAAAAACTTCCTACAAAATCATAACGAAATGGTGTCTTTAATGTGCTCATTTATCCGATAACCTCCTGTTTCTTTTCTGGTTTTTGTCTGTTTGTTTTGCTGAGGTTATCCTACCATCTCAGAGTTTATTTGTATAATACCTTTCTTTGGCGGTTTGTCATAGTTTAAAGCTATACCTGTGTTTATTGTGTCAGGCACCAATTATACACTAAGCGTGGACTCGGTGCATACTACGAACCACAGTCGGATGATGAAATACCGGAATATTCAATAGCAATGCTTTCAGAACTGTTTGATTTGCTGCAGAAATTCCCTTATCAAACAGCGGAAGTCGACGGCGTGAAGGTAAGATACTAGTATGGCGCTGTAATGATAAACCTACAAACCCCCAGACTTATTTTAAGAGATTATACAGAGAAGGATTTTGAGGCATACAGCAGATTGAAAATGGATGCCGAGACCATGTACTATCTGCAGGACATACAGTTGTATTCCGTTGAGGAAGCCAGACGGGATTTCGCGGAAGTCCTGTCTGACATGAAATCCCCGGAGCGAAAATTCTATTTCTGTCACATGGAGCTGAAAGACACGCACGAACAGGTTGGCAGCATCGGGTATACGGTTGAAGCCGACACTCCGGTAGGAAAGCTTGTCCATCTGGGCTATTTTACATATCCGAGGCATTGGGGGAATGGCTACACCTCGGAGGCATTGAAGAAGGTTCTGGAATATGCCTTCACACAAGACAATGTGTACAGAGTTACAACCGGGTGTCTGGCAGAGAATAAGGGCTCCGAGAGGGTTATGCAGAAAAACGGGTTAATAAAAGAAGCCGAGCATATTGATTATGAATGGCACGATGGTAAAATGAAAACCCGCTTAGAATATCGATTATCGAAACATGAATGGGAGCAATTACAAAAAACACTTTAATTTCCCCTTGCAAACCACACGTATTATGTTATAATACATTTAACAATTAAGTTAAATGTTAAGCGTAGGAGGGATAAGTTTGGGAATGCAGGATACGCTTCGCGCGCTTGCCGATCCAACAAGACGCGAAATCCTTAATCTGCTCAAGAAATCACGGCTGTCTGCGGGCGAGATCGGCGACCATTTTTCGATTTCCGGTGCGGCGGTTTCCCGGCACCTGTCCGTTTTGAAGGAGGCAGACCTGATCCGCGACGAGCGGGAAGGAAAATTCATCTATTATGAGCTCAACACCACCGTGCTTGAGGAGATCATGCTATGGATCACTGAATTAAAAGGAGGAAATGACCATGATCAGACAACATAAAAAAATGATATTACTCACATCGATTGCGACGCTGCTCCCGATCCTTATCGGATTGCTTTTGTGGAAGCAGCTTCCGGATTCCGTTGCAACCCATTGGAGCACAGGCAACGAACCGGACGGCTACTCATCCAAGGCTTTTGCAGTGTTCGGGCTTCCGGTGATCATGCTGATCCTGCATCTGGTATGCGTGATCGCAATGAACATTGATCCCAAGGCAAATAGCATCAACAAAAGAATATTCTTTATTGTCCTGTGGATCTGCCCGGTATTTTCCATCATTGTATGCAGCACGGTTTATGGGTATAATTTAGGGTATCAGTTTGATATTGGTTTTCTTTGTGGGCTGCTCATCGGAGTTTTATACTTGATATTAGGCAACTTCCTGCCGACGGTAAAGCCGAATTACACCATTGGCTTCCGCATTTCGTGGGCGCTGAATGATGCCGATAACTGGTATCACACGCACCGGTTCGGTGGAAAATGCATGGTGATCGGAGGGCTCCTTCTGATCGTCACCACGCCGTTCCAGAATATCTGGGTGCTTATGGCGCTCGCCATCCTCCCGTGCATTTTGCCGGTGATCTACTCCTACATGTACTACCGCAAGGGGCAGTCACGGTAATACTTTTTATTGTGTCAGACACCAATGGTTCAAATACATTTTAGGAGAATTGCTCGTTTATCACAAGATATTAGTAAATTTATAAGTTGCTATTAAATTTCATAGTATGAAAAGCCACGACCTGTACTCTGATTTGAGTACAAGCCGTGGCTCCTGTTCTTGCTGTCTTTTTTCATAACCAGCCGATTTTCCCTCAGACATCTTTGCCTGAATATCAATGAGAAAGTGAAAGTCTCTTTATGAATTTTCTGATTTTTCTAATGGAAAATACAGGCAGATCCGATAAGACTCCTCCCCACATTCTTCTTCGCATCTGCCCTGCATTTGCTCCATCATGATTTCAATATTATGAACCCCAATTCCCGTTCCTCTATGATCCTGTTCTTTATTTGCCGCTGCATTCATAATGGAAAAGAAAAACTCGTCCTGACAAATTCCCATATCCAACAGGATTTCTTTTGTCTTGTCTGCATACTTCAAAAGATTGGATAACAAATTATTCATAATGCGTCCGATATAATCATAACAAACACTTATCTTTACTTCCTCCCACTGTTTCCATCCCAGTGTAACCGTATAGCCATTTGTCTGCAATACATTGCACAATTCCGAACAGTAATCCTCCATTACAAAAGCTATGGATTCCGACTTTTCCATCTGTGGCTGCTGCCCTGAATTGATAAGAAAAAACTCAAATAGCTGATCTGAAAGATTTTTAATCTGAATCGCTTTTCCCACTGTTTTCTTTACATAAAGTTTCACCTTATCGTGTTCGGGTTCTCTTTTTATAATTTCAAGATATGCCATTAATGCAGTCAATGGCGTCCGCAAATCATGTGCCATCCCCAGAACCAGTTTATTCTGTGCCTTTTTCATATTTCGTTCTTTTTCTTCCTTCTCCAAAAGAACTGTTTTCATATGCTCCAGACCGCGTGCCAGATCTGTCAGCTCATCCTCTCCTTTTATAGTAAAATCCACCGACCATAATCCATCTTCCAGTTTCGCTACTTCCCCACTCAATTGCCTGATGTACCGTACATATCCGCTTACACCAAACGCAAACACTCCAATCCAGACCAGCACACCACAAAGTGCCGCAGCCACATCTACCAGGATATAATACTTTCGCTCACGATTCACATATATAAATACATCTGCATTCCCATCTGTAAACGATACTTCTTGAAAATATTGCCATGTATAGTGTAATTGCTCTGATTTTGTACGATCCAAGGCAACTGGAAGTGCGTAATAATTATCGTAAAGCAGCATACGCTTTCTTGAAATCGTAAAATACCCAATATGGTTTTCTTTTGCCCACTCCCGGATACGCTCCGTGTCGGAAGCCGCCAGATGATGTCTGGATACATATTCCTGAAACATTGCTATGGTTTCCTTAGAAACATTTCTTCGATACATAGAACTTTCAAAATACCGGTTTAATGCTCCATTTCCCATAAAAAATATAAGCAAAAACAACAGCAGTGCAAGAAAAAATCCCAACAGCAGAATTCCGATCATTTTTTCCATCAGATGTTTTCTTTTTCGTTTATTCAATGCGGTATCCTTTCCCCCACACCGTTTGTATAATTTGCGGTTTCTGCGGATTCTTTTCAATTTTCAGTCTCAATTTCCGAATATGAACCATAACGGTATTTGCAGAATTATTGAAAAACGGCTCCTGCCAGACGCTCTCATATATGTTTTGTACGGAAAAAATTTTTCCCCTGTATTTCAGCATTAATGACAAAATTTCATATTCTGTTTCCGTCAGGTAAATCTCCTCATCCCCTAAAAATACTTTATTTCCTGTAGTATTGATCTTCAGATCTCCTTTTTTTATCCACACATTTTGTCCATTTTCTTTCATGTTTCCACAAGTATAAACCTGTTTTCGACGCAACAATGCCTTTATCCTTGCCAGCAATTCTGCATAAGAAAATGGTTTCACCAGATAATCATCTGCCCCGGCTGTAAATCCGATAATTTTATCATTCTCACTGCTTTTTGCGGTCAAAAATAAAATCGGCACATAGGAAATCTTGCGTATTTGTTCACAGGTTTTGATGCCAGAAATCCCAGGCATCATAATGTCCAAAATAACAAGATCCGTATCCTCTGAAATCTGGTGCAGCCCATCCATTCCATTATCCGCTTCAATTACATGAAAACCCTCGTTTTCCAGCAATATCTTTACGCTTTCCCGGATATCTTCATCATCTTCAATAATCAAAATTGTTATTTCATCCATATTTTCTCCCATTTATCAAGCATTATTTAATTTATATAGTATTGTACCATATTTTTATAACATAATATCACTCTGTAAAAATGTTAAGATTTGTTAAGAAATATTAAGACTTATTTTAAAACATATATGCTATGATTAAGCTATCCGTTTAGGAAAACAAAAGAAAAGAGACCGTATAATGAAACAGAAAAAAAAGAAACGCAAAAGAAAAATTTTTCTACCATTATTTTTAATATTTTTCATCATCATCGGATTTTATTCCCATCAATCCTACGAAACAGCCATGCACGAACAACTCCCGGATTCTCTTATCGAGTTTGAGCAAAAATATCCGGAAGCAACCGATTTTGTAGAAAATTATCACAAATACAAAAACAAATCCTTTGACCTTGATATGTCACACGAAGTAAGAAAAGACAACATTCCTCTATTCATCCAGTGGGATAAGCGATGGGGGTACAAAACATATGGCAGCAATTTCCTTGGTGTCAATGGTTGTGGTCCAACTTCACTTTCTATGGTTATCTGCGGATTAACTGGAAAAGCAACGTGGAATCCTTATAAAGTGGCACAATTTTCGCAAAAACAGGGTTATTATATCAGTGGACAGGGCACTTCGTGGGATCTGATGACTGCAGGTGCAAAAAAGCTGGGCCTTACATCCACAGAGGGAACCATAAATAACGATTATATCCGGCAAAATCTTACCTCATCCACCCCGATGATCTGCTCCATGCTGCCCGGAGATTTTACTTATAGTGGACATTTCATTGTTCTCACCGGCATCGATTCCGAAGGACGCGTTGTCGTCAATGATCCCAACAGCCCCAAAAACAGCGAAAAACACTGGGATATGGATCGACTTTTGCCACAAATCCGGCATATCTGGAAATTTGAGGTGGAAAAAGCTGCATAATTCTTTGTTCTATGCCTGTCTCGCCCGTTGTTTATTGTGTCAGGCACCAATTGTTTTCTGATTTTTGCTTCATAGAAAATATTTCCGAATTCAGGTACATCACTACCTCATTTTCCGGCATCAAGCAACTTCATAATGCTCTGTGCCCGTTTCTTAAATACTTCGTTTTCCGATCCCTGGGCTATACTCGCAATGCGCACTATCTCATCCTCATACGGCATACAAAATTTAACCGCATCTGTTAAAAGCCGGTCAGACTCTAATGTGCTGTCTAATGCATGATCAAAGTCATACAACGGTGCCATGCACACATACTCTCCGGTATCCGTATTTCTAATCCAGCCAAAATTACCTGCATGCCGGTCTCCATTTCCGATTATCGCATCTATAATAAGCATTTGCGCTCCGGCTTTTCCAAACAGATCTATAATCGTCTGCTCATCAAAATCATCCGGATCAATTCTTCCCGACTGATCTGCCTGCTCAAGCATCACCTTTGGGGAGGTTATATTAGAAATTGCGATTCCTCCGTCTGTCTCATCTGCTCTTTCTACAGAAATTCCGCATTCCCTGCAAAGCTTAATACATTGCAGTTCCACGGAAATATCGCCATATTTGTAGAGCTTTCCGTCCTGTTTCCATTCCTTTGACAGTGCACCACCAACGTAGAGTGTCGGTGCCGCCTGTCCCGTAAATTCTTCGTTTCCGTCCCAGAATGGTTTGTAATACGGACTGATCTCCTCAAAACATATCGAATCATCCTCAGCTTTTGTCCAATAACAGTCGATGAAACTCAACGCTCTGGTCTCACGGTTAATGCGCATACGCGCTCCCTGTCCGAATGTGATGCCCTTTAATTTCCGTGCTATCGTGTTGGTACCTGAGGAATAGCGGTATTTCATCCATTTTGTGAAGGTGTGATTGTCTGCACCTTTTTGCTGCATCAGCCCCGGAAGAAGATTATAATTTAATGTTTTTTCATTCTCTATGTCGTAAACAGGTGTGTTTTTACACATTAGCATCATGGGATCACCCCTTTTATATAAATTCGATCGGTAATGCTACAAGATTTTCTCTTAAATATGTCTTTTTATCAATCAGACATAAAATAACTCCGAGACCTCTTTTTTTATCACTTACCTTATCCAGTACCTGATTCGTTGCTCCCATACTTGCCTTGGGATTGCCGGACATTTTAATCTCGACCGGATATAAGACTCCATCCTCCTCTATCACAAGATCAATTTCGTTTTCACCGGAAGCATTTCTGTCTTTCCCTCTGTAATAAAAAATGTTAAATCTGTAATCTTTGCCCTCGTTGGAATAGGATTTTAGAATTTCAGACACTACAAATGTCTCAAACATATTCCCTGCAACCGCTGAACATTTCAATGTATCGGCAGTAAGCCATCTGGTAAGATAACATGCCAGTCCGGTATCCCGGAAATAAAGTTTTGGTGTCTTTATTGCCCTTTTAAGTGCGCTCGCACTATACGGCTGGAGCAGATATACAATTCCGGTTCTTTCCAAAATAGATATCCAGTTCTTAATTGTCGGCTCACTTACCCCGACGTCTCCTGCTATGTTGGAATAATTGAGAAGTTCACCTGTTCTTGCAGCAACTGCCGTCAGAAATTTGGTAAATGTAATACCATCTGCCGCCACCAGTTCATTAATATCCCTCTCCAGATAAGTTGCAACGTAAGAAGAATAATATTCTTGCCAGTCCCTGTCTATATCATAAAGCTCGGGATAAGATCCTTTGTGGATAATTTCCCATATATTGTCATATTTTACAATCTCTTTTTCACGTTCTTTGATATATGCATCGGTTGGGATAAAATGCCGGTTAAATTTTACACCATAAATCTCCCGCATGGATAATCCGGTAAGCTCTGAGATTGACACTCTTCCTGCCAACGATTCACTCATGCCTTTCATAAGTTCAAGTTTCTGAGAACCGGAAAGAATAAACATCCCTCGCTCATCCGATTCATCGACAATCTGCTTGATATCTTCCAGAATACTGCTTTCTTTTTGAACCTCATCTATAAAAAGCGGCTGTGGATTGTTTAAAAAAAACAATTTAGGTTCTTCCTTCGCCTGCATTCTTGTCAGTCTGTCATCAAAATTTGCCCGGTTAAAACCCTTGAATTCATGCTTTATAAGTGTTGATTTCCCGACCTGTCTGGCTCCTACCAGTAACATGCACTTGCTGGTAGACACTCTTTGTTTCAATATTGGCGTTATCGCTCTTTGTATATATGGCATAACAAACCTCCGGCTAATCTAAACTCTGATTTTATTATAGTCGTTAATATATACAAAATCAATAAAAATATACCGGCTAATCTAAAGTTATATTTTAGATTAGCCGGTATTTTTCAAGACACACAAGCTGTACATCCGGAATCCCGTTAAACACGCACGGTACAATGCCAACTTCCTCATCATGAATGTGGTTGTATATCGTTTCAATCCGGGCAAGATCCATTTGTTTTGCACTTCGGATATTTATCATAAAATATACTCCATCTGCCGCTCCTTGGTTTTCAGCCCCATCTTTTCATAAAATTTCTCCGCCGAGGTATTTCCCGCCCAGACATTGAGCGTCACTTCATAGCAGCCTAAACGCTTTGCCTCCTCTTTTACATGCACAAACAACTTCTCTCCGATGTGCTGTCCTCTGGTACTTGCATCGACACACAGATCATCGATAAAAAGCGAGGTAAACGGCACCATATTGTTGGAAAATGGCTGCTCCCGCAACTGACAGAATGCATAGCCGAGACAGTTGTCATTCTCATCTGCTGCAACATAAATCGGTCTGGTATCATCCTTTATCATCTGTGCAAGTTCTTCGTTTGTGTATTTTGTGGTTCCCGGGATAAAAATATCCGGCCGGATATCTGCATGGATCTGAAGCACCTGCTCTAACAGTTCCAGCAGTCTTGGGATGTCGTTTTCGTTTGCTCTTCGAATAGTCATTTGATTATACTCCTTCTGCCTGCGTTTTAAACTTTTTGCTCTTGTATAATTATAACTCACTTTTGCCATGCGAAAAAGGAGAAATCTCTTTATGTGTCTTTTCCTCGAAAATTAAAATAAAAATTAACACCAAAACAGCGGTACCATAAAGATTTTTCACCTTTCCTGATACCGCTGTTTCGAAGTTTCTTATCCGAAAACAAATATTTTTAATAATCCAGCAATCACGATAACAATTCCCACCACAACAACAATGGAATAAATTTTCTTTGATTCCGGATCGTTTTTCATCCAAAAAAAAACTTGGTTCTGCTATGCTTTTTGATGATTTTATTGTCCTGTTAAGTGATATAATAATATGGTAAATTATTACAATACAGTTATAAAAAGGACGATAAAAATGTTTTTTGCATACGGAGAAAAAGAGATTACATACCTCAAACAGAAAGATAAACGCCTCGCAGAAATTATCGATAAAATCGGAATGATTGAACGGGAAGTTGACACCGATTTATTTTCAGCCGTAATTCATCATATCATCGGTCAGCAGATTTCAACAAAAGCACAGGCAACAATCTGGAAAAGAATGAATGATCAGTATGGTATCATTAACGCAGATACCATACTGAGTGCCGGAGTTTCCAATTTACAGTCACTGGGAATTACCTTCAAAAAGGCAGAGTATATTACCGATTTCGCCCGAAAAGTAAAGGACGGAACTTTTGATATTGACGGAATCTGGAAAAAATCGGACGAGGAAGCCATAAAAGAATTATCTTCTTTACAGGGAATTGGTGTCTGGACCGCGGAAATGATTCTGTTGTTTTGTATGCAGCGTCCAAATGTATTGAGTTTTGGTGATCTGGCAATCCAACGCGGCATGCGGATGGTTTATCACCACAGAAAAATTGACCGCAAACTGTTCGAAAAATACCGGCGGAGATTAAGTCCGTATTGCAGTGTGGCAAGCCTGTATTTCTGGGCTGTAGCCGGAGGTGCTATTCCTGGCATGAAGGATTTTGCACCTCAAAAATAAAACTCCTGACTTTATCAAAAATATTCTAATGTAAAATTACAACTGCTTCCGGCAGCATCGGACGACTCTGTACCGCTCCATTTTCCAGTGGCTCGATACCAAAGATTTTGTTTATGACAATATCTGCATAAGTGGAATGATTATAATCTTTTCCCCACTCATAACCGCCTTTATTCTGCCGTTGTCGGGTCATAAGGAGCAGCAAAACCCTTCTGGCTGTACCAGCTGTTTCCATGCAGCCTCATATCCGGCAGATTAAAATACCATGCACCGCATCCGCAATCCATGTACTGTAGGATTGCACATCGCCGCTGCCTTTCAGCCAGTCGTATGCATCCTGATTTCCGATGCTCTGTCTGATAATTTCTTCATCGTCTGGTTGAATTTATCAACATACTGTTTCAGTTTATCCATGAACGTCATCCTTTCACAGCACCGGCAACAATACCATTAATCAGATATTTCTGCATAAACAGGAAGAATATAATCATTGGTATTGTAGATAACGTTAAAAAGGTCAATGCGTAATCCCATCTCATGGAGTATGCGCTGAAGAAGGAATATACGGTTGTAGTAATTGTTTTCTTTTCCGCGCTCTGCAGCATTGAGATCGTTTACAGATAGCGGTGTATATTTCATATGTTCTTGGTAGGATTATATGGATTTGTGTAAAAATGGAAATGAGATGGAAGTTTTTATGAAAACGTGTTCAATGCTGATTTTATCATAAAAAAAAGACCTCATAGAACGATTTTCACTCTACAAATCTTGGATCAAGGATGGACAACACTTTAAAATTATTAAGCCCCGTGAAAATACTCTCTTTTGTAGTGCGCAGGCAGCCGGTCAGAACAGCAAATGCCAGACTGTCATTGGTCTTTAACGCCATTCCAAAAATATGACAATATCTGGATACTTGAACCCAAAATATCCTCATCCATAGAAAACTTTCCATTTTGCATCCCGGTAATTGCTTTATATTGCAGCTTTTCATCGTCAGAAAGGTTGTCACTTTCCAAAAAGAAATCAAAACGCTGTGCTTCCCTTCCTATCAATTCCGTAATACGGTACTTTGCTGCTTCAAAATTCAATCCCTCCACGCTCTTGAGGGATAGAAAAATAACCGGGTATTTTCCCATATATTCGTCACAAAGTGCTTTGTTTTCTATAATGTTTGATGTTTCCATTTCCACACCTCCCTGTGTTGTTGTTGCCTGCATTATATACGCGGCAGTATGGAAATGACAAAGGCAAAACGTGAAATCGTTTTCACCCTTTGTGTTTTATTTCCCTATATTCATACATGATTGATATAAATATAATTTTTCCAAAAATGCTTTACTTTACAGGATTTAAGGACAAATAATCCGGGGATTTTATTCTGAATTGTCTTTATGCTTTCATGAAATATGCAGATAGATATGCCTAATATATGAAAACGTTTACAGTTATTTTTTATTGCCAAATAATCCCTGTTTTCCTATAATAAAGGATACAAAGACCATATTCCTTTCCATGGTCTGACCGCATAAGAGACGGCAGTACCGGGAAAGTGTTCAAAACCGCTTCCTGATATGAAGCAAAAAAGGGGAAAATCATGGAATTTAAAGAAATCATCAACGCCATCCGCCAGTATCCATGGCAGGTAACTGTAGCCGTTATATCGCTGATACCACTGTACATCATTGATCTGAAGTTTTTAGCCAAAAGAAAAGTTGGGCTGAGCAGAAAAATTGAAATTGCAAAAGAACGCGGACATGTCACAAAGGGAATGATTATAAAAAAAGATGCAAAAAGAATCACGGTCAACCGGTCAAATTCCGACTACAATTACTGGGCGGCAAGGTATACTTACACGGTAGCCGGAAAGGAGTACTGCAGAAAATTCTCCTGTTCTCCGCTAAGCAGTACCAGATCCCATCTGCGGACAATCATAAATGTCTACTGGATCGATGATCCTGCCAGGCCTTTCTGGGATTACAGCGAGGATCCACTGGGAGACCTGTATAACATTTTTACCACACTGTTCCCATGGATCGTCGCTATTCTCCTTATTCTCTTCCTGCCTGGTGGTGCTGATGCGGTCAGACAGTATCAAATACCAACTATTTCCGGATAGTATCTATGAGTTTTCTGGCCTCTGCGGACAGTCCCCTGATTTTGCCGAAATCTCCGGCTTTTACAAGATCCCCTTTCACCATCCAGCTTCCACCGCAGCAGAGGATCTTGTCACAGGAAAGATACTCCGTTAAATTTCCTCGTTTTTATCATGAATTATTCGAAGTCCCAATTATTTTCTTGTAATTCATCTGATGTATTTATATATATTTGTTTTATCAAAATGTAATATCATATTATGCATAAAATTTCACTATGTTTTTCGTGCATATTAATACTTTGGCATTCGGTTCAAAAGTCTCCCTCAAAAAATTGCAGAAGACATTATTGCATTTATATTAGAAGAAAATTTACACCCCGGGGATAAACTGCCAAATGAGACCGTTCTGTGTGAACGCTTAAATGTAGGAAGAAGTTCTCTCCGCGAAGCCATGAAGGCTCTTGCATCACGGAATATCGTCACCATACGGCAGGAATCCGGCACCTATGTCGCTTCTTCTACAGGTGTTGCTGACGATCCTCTCGGACTTAGTTTTATAAAAAACAAACAAAAGCTGATCCATGACCTCATAAAAATCCGCTTTCTGCATCTGGTCTATAACCGGAAACGGATCCAGCCCAACGGTTAAGGTATAAAAACCTCATCCACAGCTCCATGTACCGTAGCACAAAATCCCTGTTGTTTTTTGCTCCGGTACATGGCTACATCTGCCCTGCAGTAAAGGGTATCATAGCTGATATCCCATCATAAATACATGCACCAAGGCTGAGTATTATTTTCCTGCCGCCCAGTGCCTTAATTTCTATTTTTTCAATATTTTCAAAGATTCTTTTGAATATTTCCACTGCGCCCTGCCGCTCCGTCGCATCCGGAAAAAAGAAAAATGAAACAGGCAGGATATGTAATCCCCTCCGTATAGGGATGTTCCACTGATAAATATGTAAAGCCACGCAGTCAAAATATTTTACTGCGTGGCTTTTTGTGTGGAATTCTTATATAAAGAATCTTGATTTCTTAGGAAATGCATTCGATGGTGTTCTGTTCAATATTCTGAAATTATTTGTGTGAATCCCCCATGAATCATTACCTATTTCACTTTTATTTTTGTAACGTTTGAACAGGTACCCACATACGTTTTCCCATTATAAGATTTATATGCACGGACTTTATACTGGCTGGCAGTCCCCTTTTTCAATTTGGAATCCTTATAGGAAAATGTTTTGTTATTGTTAATAGTAGCAATTTTATCATACTTTTTCGTTTTACTGTTATAACGGTAAATCTGGTATCCGGTTACATTGCTGGTTTTATCCCATTTTAATGTGACTGCACAAGATTTTGTCTGCAGCCGGAGATTTTTTACCTTCAGCGGATTTGTGCACTCTTCATGTGCGTCAGAAGCTTCTCCCCAGACGGTTTCCCCTCCTGCTTTTTTATAAGATTTCACTTTAAATTTGTACGTTGTAGCTCCGCTCAATCCTGTAACTTTATAAGAAACTTCTGCTCCGCCTGCAATCGTTGCCACATTTTCATATTTCTTTTCTGCTGTGTTATATTTATAAACCCGGTATCCGCTGGAACCTGATATTTTGCTCCATCCAAGTGTCACATATGTACTGCTGCGCTTTTGTGTTTTTACATCGGACACTTTTGCCGGCGGAACGGTGGCCGATACCACCGAAGAATAATTTCCATAATAATTTGTCCCACCGATGGTCCAAAAGCAGCGCACCCTGTACTGATAAGTCTTTCCGCTTGTCACATCGGTATCCGTAAAGCTTTTTCCACTCGTCTGCTTCATATAAACATATTTTTTCTGTTTTTCGTCATACCGGTACACGCGGTATCCGGTTACATCATCAGCAGCTTTGCCCCAGCTTAGTTTTACCGGGTCAAATGCATTCCCCACAGTTGCTTTCAATCCTCCGGTTTTTGCACTGGTGTCCTTGTACCAGAAATTTACGTCCAGATTTCCCGTATATCCACTCACTTTTGCAACGGATGAATACTGCCAGAATTCATAGTCATATGCTGTGTCTGCATAAGGTTCCCCGCTTTTTGCATTGCTCGTTGTCGTATTATTGTACCGCGCAATCCAGATGCCGCAATCCTCCAGGGAATCTGTATCAATATAGGATTTGATCCATGCATAGGAAGCATAAACAACCGGCTGATATCCCGCATCGGAAATCGTATCTGCAAATGACTGGCAGACCGCTGTCTCTTTTGCTTTGGAGAGTTTTCCCCCTGTCAGGCGGTTGTGACTTCCTTTTTCCCTGTCTATAACAATCGGAAGGGTCACATCCCAGCCGTATTTATCTGCCAGATCCAGCACATATTCTGCTTCCTGTTTTGCCTCTTTTTCTGTCAGTGCCTGTGAAAATATGTACAGACCGACATTGATGTCGTTTTCAAGTGCCGCCTGAATATGGGAATCCGCAGCCGTGTCTTCGTAAATGCTTCCATCGGAAGTGTCCCTTGACGCTACACGGACAAATGCAAAATCTATTCCTGCATCATGTATTTTTTCCCAGTTAAGTGCTGTTGTTTTTTTATTTTTTGCCTGCCACCAGGAGACATCTATTCCGTTCAAAAGCTGCGCATCTTCATAGTCCGATTTGTGATAATAGGTAACACTTGTATAATCCACTTTCGAAGTAAAAGAACCATCCAGAAAATCCTGTGTATATCTGGAAGATGCCTTAGATGCCCCCAGCAGCCGTGGCATGGCATATGTGGACAACAATCCGTCCCTCTGCGTATCCACGTCTGAAATCTGTGTATCATCCATCTCTTCTTTGATGCTTTGTCCCATCACACCATCCATCTGTGTTTTGGGTACCTCTGCCCTCAGCTGCTGTGGTGCAATCATACAGATTCCCGCCAGTATCATTCCTGCTGCTACAATTTTTGCTTTTGTAAATCTCAATTTCTATATCTCCTGTTTGTACATTTATTTCATAAAAGTCATCACCATACCTATATTCTGCAAGCAAAGCATCACCATGATTTTCATTAACAGACCACCGATGATTGGTCTGATCCATTTTCGAATAATACGAAATACCTGTAATGTGATCAGATAATCATACAGATGATATGCAAGCATAAAAATACTGCATGACGCGGCAATACTGCATCCAAAACCTGCTATAGAAAATAATAATCCAACTCCTATGTTCTGTGTCAGGTTCCATCCTGTATAATATCCGGCTGCCGCCAGGGTTTTACACAAAATAGATCCGGGCAATACATTTACCGCCGGAACAATATGATTGTAATATTGCTGGGAAGTGATCATTCCTCCTCCCACAAAAATTCCATCCGCTATGGTCATATATGCATCACCACCGCCAAAGGACATCCATGCAGACAAAATTCCCCTGCCGGAAAAACACATGATCTCATGGTTTACAAACCAGACGGGAACGACGAAAACTGCCGCAAATACAACCCATGTTCCAACATCCTTTGCAATTATACCCCAATTCTTCTCTCTTTTCCATCCGGTATCTGCTATATTACAGAAAATGCCATAACATCCAAGTATTCCCATCACAATATCAACCACAGGATGCCATCCGGACAGATCAAACGAAAACACTTGTACATGTGTCAACAGATAACTGCCAATAATGCCGGTAAGAATTATCAGATTCCTTTTGCTGTAATTGCCTCTGGTGAAAAAAATGCTGAAAAATGCCAGTATCAGTACCTGCACCGAAGAAATAAAAAAAGACAGTACAAAAACCCCAAGCATTAAAAAAATCGCTTTCATCTTTCTGTGTTTTCCGTCTTCCCCGCAGTCTTTTAACATTTTTCTGATATAAGAAAACAACAGATACAAAATAAAAACAGAGACTCCTATGGAAATCATATTTACAACAGAAAGGATTTTTTCCTGAAATACAGACAACACCGCTACCAGAGCCACCGTCATCAACGCTCCCGGCAATGCCATCATGACAGCACCTGCGATCATTCCCCTGATTCCAAATTTGCGGCGCCCGATAGACGCTGCAATCTCTACCGGAAGTGCTCCCGGTGTAATACTTGCAACCACCACATCTTTGTCAATATTCTGTTTTTCGTCTATTCCCTGTCGATCTGCAATCTCTTTTTCAATAACTGGAATAAGTGCGCTTCCTCCGCCAAATCCAATACATCCGATCCAAAACATTGACCGGATAAACTGTCCTGCCTGACTCACACGGATTCTCGCAACAGACTTTTCAGTTGCTCCAATATATGATTCACACATGTTTCCACATCCATCTCCGCGGTATCTACGACAACATCTGCATGTTCCGGAATTTCATAAGGGCTGGTAATTCCTGTAAACTGCGCAATTTTTCCTTCCCGCGCAGCCTTATACAATCCTTTTACATCCCTCTTTTCACACTCTTCAATGGAAGTGCTGACATAAACTTCCCGAAAACCGTCTCCGATAATCTGTTTTGCATTCTCGCGATCATGCCGGTACGGAGAAATAAATGCGGTAATCACGATCAGGCCTGCATCATTCATCAGCTTTGCAACCTCTGCAATCCGCCGGATATTTTCTACCCGGTCCTCATCGGAAAAACCAAGATTACTGTTTAAGCCCATCCGCACATTATCTCCATCCAAAAGCATCGTTTTTTTTCCCATCGCATACAGACGCTTCTCCAGTGCATTTGCTATCGTAGACTTTCCTGCACCGGACAATCCGCTCATCCAGATGGTAAAAGCCTTCTGCTGCATCTGCTTTTCGCGCTTCTGCCTGTTAATCTCCATCATATGCCATGTGAGATTGTGTCTGCTGTCTGTTTTTTCATCTCTTTGTATATTGAAACCCTCTGTCATCTGCCCAGTCCCTTTTATCGAAATAATTTTTTCCAGATCGTCCGAAACGGATGCTTTGCTTTGTCCCGGAACATCACAAATTCATTTGCCCTCTTTTCCAGCTGTCTGATTCTTTTTTCCTGCTGGTTTATTTTCTGACGCTGAATTTCATTCGTTCTTCTGAGATCCATAGTAACTGCTGCAAAGAACTGAATAATTTCTTCCTGCATTTTTTCATTTTGCGGATTCCATTTCGGTAAATCTTTAACTTCATTCGAAAACAAAGGCTGTCCATCCCCGATATATTCCTCGGCTACCCGTTCATTTTCCTTCGCATACAATTCCAGAAACTGCTGCAATTCCTCTTTTGCAAGCATTTCTGTATTTTCTTCTTTTATGTAATCTTTTGAGATTTCCTTCAAAAATCTACGAAAATAAGAGATTTCTTTTTCTGTGAGAAATTCACTCTTATTGAGTATTCTCTTAATTTCCGTGGTATTTTTATCCAACCGGAGATTTTCACTTTCTTCCAATTCCTGAAATTCCTCTGTGACGTCCAATCCGATCTCATGCATAAAATCATGAATAATTGATCCGTCTTTCCAGCTCTTCGGAGAAAATCTCCTGACTATTAAATTATTTTTTCCTATGACAGCTGCAATCTCATCCAGTTTCTGTGCATATTGGTAAATCTTTTTTTCTTTTTTCTCTGATGCAGCAAGATACTCTTCACATGTCATAACAGCGACACTATTAAAGTTTTGCTTCACCTCCTGGTTCCATCGCGAAATCAGCAGGCCATCCTGTCTGCGCAGATATACAATTACCTTAATCTGATACTTCTGTTCATCCGCCTCCTTTTTTAATTCCTGAAGAAGTGATTTTTTTGAGTAGCTTAACGCATGCCAGATGGATTCATCTGTCAGTATCACATGATCGTATGTCCCAAATGCGGTTCTGATCTGCTGTAACCCCTCTTCAAAATATTCCTTTTCCTTCGATTGGTTTCTGCTACCGTCTGCATCCCACACTTTTGCAACCAGAAAGTGTGCATTTCTCCTTTTATTTGCTCTTGGATACACATGCAGTGAATCAGGAAAGCAATACCCATATTTTTGCAGTACGTCTTTGTTTTCTTCTAAAAATCTCTGAATAGACGTTGTTGCTGTCTTTGTTGTTCCAATATGCAAATATAAGGTTTTCATGGCTTTATTCCTTTCCAATGTTTTACATTTGTTATAATATAAAATGTTCCTTGAATGAACCTTGAAAACATATCAATTTTCTTTTTAACTTTTTTTATTCATCCAAAAATAAAAATTATGATTGCAAGATTTCCAAGATTCGTTATAATAAATTCCAAATACAACAATAATTATTTTGATTTAGCAAAGGGGATTCCAATTGAAAATTTTAGTAATTGAAGACTCCGTCCTGCTTGCGGATACCATTGCAGAAGCTCTACAAAACGAAAACTATGCAGTAGATATTGCAAACGATGGACAGCTCGGCTATGAGCATGCCTCAACCGGCATTTATGATATGGTTATCTTAGATCTCATGCTTCCGAAAATGAACGGTTATGAAGTTCTTTCTGCTCTGCGCAGGGATGGAGACAATGTTCCGGTACTTATTCTCTCCGCAAAAACAGAACTTGATGATAAAATTCAGGGATTTACTACCGGTGCGGACGATTATATGACCAAACCATTTGAAATTCGTGAACTGCTCATGCGCATACAGGCGATCAGCAGACGCAGCAATCATCAGGATACTTCACACCCTGTCGTTGGAAATCTCTCCTACGATCCTGCTACCTGCGAAATCTGCAACACACAGACCCAAAAATCTGTCCAGGTATCCGGAAAAGAAATGCAATTACTGGAATTTTTTATGAATAACTGTAATCAGGTTCTCGAGAAAAACCAGATTACCACAAAGATCTGGGGATTCGATTCCAATGCAGAATACAATAATGTAGAAGTATATGTTTCCTTCCTGCGACGAAAATTTCATCATCTGCAGGTCAATGTGACAATTCGCGCCATCCGCGGAGTCGGTTATATTATGGAGGTTTCTGATGATTAAATCTTTACAGAGAAGGATCAGTACACTTTTTATATGTTTGCTTACGGTCATCTGGCTGGTGATTTTATTCCTTTTCATCAACAATTCCTACCGGAATAATCTCAGTGACCTGCAGCAGACCATCCGCGCTGCCCTGCACTATACGACATGGGATACCTTTATTATCTCAAACGGCCAGACTTCTCCTTCTGAGCTTGACCATATCCCATACTGCCTTTTTTCCATCGATGAATCCAATGAAATGGAAATAATGTTTGATACATTTTCCGGCGTGACCGATGATTATCTTTTAAAACAGGGGAAAGCCCTTATTTCCAATCATAAAAACTATGTTTTTTTCAAGCGGTATGCTTCCGTCAACCACCTCCGCGCCAAAAAAGGACAGTATTATGTTTTGATGCTCAGCGGAACCCCTGCTTTAAAGTCAACTTTTCCGACGATCTCCCTCTGTTTTATTCTGGCAATTCTCGGAATCATTGTATTTACCATTTCCTCCAGGGCACTCTCCCGCTGGATGGTAAAACCGATTGAAAATACCATTTTATCCGAGAAAAAATTTATTTCCAATGCCAGTCATGAGCTGAAAACCCCACTCTCCGTCATTAGTGCCAATGCCGAACTTCTATCTTCTGAAGTAGGCAGGGACAATAAACATCTGCTGTATATTCAGCAGGAAACTTCCCGGATGATCTCTCTTGTCCAGAAAATGCTTACACTCACACGGCTGGATGCCCCGCAGATCCAGAATACCCATGCAGTTTTCCCTGTAGATGACGCACTGCTTGACATTATCTATCCGATGGAAAGTGTTGCTTTTGAAAAACACATTGCGCTTTCCATTGATGTTCAGGAACAAATGAAAATGGATGGAAACGAGAGTCAGATTCAAAATCTCGCTTCCATCCTGTTAAATAATGCATTAAGCTATACCCCGGAATACGGAAGTATAGAAATTCACGCCCATATCCACAGCCGTAAGTTTTATTTATCCGTGGAAAATACCGGCGATCCGATTCCGGAAGAAATCCGTGACCGCCTGTTTGAACGTTTTTTCCGCGCAGACGAAGCACGCGCGGATAACGGTCATTTTGGACTCGGTCTGTCCATTGCGCACTCTATTGTCACGAACCATTCCGGCAAAATTACCGTAGAACGGCAGGGGGACAAAAATGTATTTTCCGTTATGCTGCCTGTGACTTTCCACAAATAATTCAGCGCACCTGATTGCCCACAATGCGGTAATAAATTTTTGAAGTGATCCGGAATACCACATAATAGATAACCGCAAATGCAAGTACCGTTGTAACGAGACACCAGACAAACAACTGCCCGCTGTCCATAATCAACAGGGAAAGCACTCTGCGGATCAGTGGAAATGCCGCCACGACATGCAGTACTGCCACCACGATCGGCAGAAAGAACACCATGCGGATCTGCGTCTCGATCGCCGACTTCACCTCGACATTGCTCATGCCCACCTGTTCCATGATCCGGTATCGCTCCTTGTCCTCGTACCCCTCCGATACCTGTTTGTAGAAAATAATCATCACTGTCACTGCCAGAAAGACGGTGCCAAGGAAAATCCCAAGGAAGAAAAACCCTCCGTACAGTGCCAGCAGCTCCTTCCGGTTTACTGCTCTGCCGCGCACGCGCCGCCAGACAACGCCATATTTTTCCCCAGAGGAATAATTCTCCACGTTTCCGCTGCACGCGATCTTTTCTGTCTCCGTTCCGGTAATATTGATTCCAAGTACATTTTCATAGGCATACGCACTGACATTCTCTGTATTTGCCTCAGCGATCGCCAGTTTCTGCAACTTCTGCAGCGTCTGCATATGATCCACAACGATATAATAAACCCCATCCATGAACGAAATAGCCCCTCCATTGCTGCGATTCTTACAGTATCCATTTTGCTGTACGGTAAACGTTTCTCCAAGAATCTGTATCTGATCTCCACGCAATGTTTTCGTAGACTGGAACCGTTTTTCCCGGAAGATAAGAATTTTTCCGGCTTCTACCTTTGGCACATCCGCCTCTGTCAGCGTGTGATCCATCCGAAGGAAATTATCCCGCGTCAAAAAATACAGGCTCGCATTTGTCGGTTTCTGCCCAATCGTAAGAGAATCTTTCTCCAACGTCATCGCAAAATTCAGATACGAATAACTCTCACTGTCCGTCACGTTTGTTCCCGTATCCTCTATAAACTGTATAATATCCGAACTCTGCTCCGATACATTTTCCTTCACCTCAGAATAGCCGGTCTGCACGTTGATCTCATATGGATAGAGTATGTTAATCTCATCATCAAAACCCACAAACATACAGACCGTGGTAGACACCATGACCATCACCATCGTCGATAAAATACAGATGCTTGCCAGCCCCGCCGCATTCTGCTTCATCCGGTACATCATCGTCGATACCGCGATAAAATGCTTTTTTTTGTAATAAAATCCATGGGTTTTCCGCAGCAGCTTTAACACCGCAATACTGCCCGCCGTAAACAGCATGTATGTTCCAGCGATCACCAGAAGCACTGCCACAAAAAACAGGCTGATCACTTTCATTGGCTGCTCTGTCGTAATGGCAATTGCATATCCCGCACCGAGACATACTACTCCTAAAATTGCCATAAGCCACTTCGTTTTCGGCTCCTTTTCCCCCACACTGCTGCCCCGCAAAAGTTCCACCGGATTTGCCAGTTTCATCTGCATCAGATTGTAAAAAAGCGTCATCATATACAAAATACCAAACACCAGCACGGTATTTTTCACGGCAGACGGCGGAACGGAAAATTCGATCGTCACCTGAATCCCCAGAATCCGGTAAATCAGCATAAGTGCCAGTTTGGAAAACAAAATTCCAGCAACAATGCCTCCGACGATCGAGACAAACGCGGTAAACACCGTCTCAATGGCAAGCACTTTCGCAATATGCCGCTTTTCCATCCCGAGAATATTGTAAATTCCCATCTCTTTTTTACGCCTTTTACTGATAAAGCTGTTTGTATAAAAAATATAGATATACGAGAAAACGCCTACCACAATCACACCAAACGACATGATTGTTGTAATATAAAAGGCTCCGCGCATTTTTTCAAGCCCGGCACTGTTGTTGATAAACATCATAATGTAAAACATAAGCACCGTGATCATTCCCGCAACCATATAAGGAACATACAGTGATTTGTTATTTTTCAGGTTGTTTTTTGCCAGCCGTACATACAGATTATTCATAGTTCTCACCACCTGTCGTCAGAACGGTCAATGTTTCCGAAATCTTTGCATACAATTGTTCATTACTCATGCTTCCGCGGTACAATTGGTGGAAAACTTCCCCGTCCTTGATAAAAAGCACCCGGTTTGCATGGCTCGCCGCCTTGGTACTGTGCGTTACCATAAGAACCGTCTGCCCCTCCTTATTGATCTGCGAAAACAGCGTCAGCAGGCTGTCGGTTGCCTTGGAGTCCAAAGCTCCTGTCGGTTCATCCGCAAGGATCAGCTCCGGCTTTGTGATGATTGCCCGCGCCACCGCCGCACGCTGTTTTTGTCCACCGGACACCTCATACGGATACTTCTCCAGAATATCCACAATGCCAAGTTTCTGCGCAATTGGATAAAGCCACTCATTCATCTGCTTATAAGGCACATTTGAGAGCACCAGCGGCAGGAAAATATTGTCCTTCAGCGAAAAATTGTCAAGCAGATGAAAATCCTGAAACACAAAGCCAAGATGCTCCCGCCGAAATGCTGCAATTTCTTTTTCCCGCACCGTCACAAGGTTTTTCCCGTTCAGCAGTACTTCTCCCTCCGTCGGACGGTCAAGCGCCGCCAGAATATTCAAAAGTGTTGTCTTGCCCGATCCGGACTCGCCCATGATCGCGACATACTCACCTTCCTCTACCGAGAACTGGATATTTCGCAGTGCCTGCACCTGATTGCCACCAAATCTCGTCGTATAAACTTTTTTCAGATTATGCACTTCTAAAATTGTCATGATTTTTACTCCTTATAAATCTGTCCTTTTTTCTACTGTTTTCATAAAAATAACTCTGTCCCTTTTTTACAATTTCAGAATAGCAAAAAACCGAAATGCAAGCCATTGATTTGTCTTACATTTCGGCTTTGTATCTTACATTTGTGTAAGATACCTGTTTTTACATCCCGAGTATCCATGTTATTTGTCTCCCACGTCAAAACACTTAATCTCGGACATCCAAATTATTTCTTTCAAATACAATTGTCACATCCGTACCTTTTCCAATTTCGGATGTGATCATAATCCCATGCCCAAGCTTTTTGGTAATCTCCCGGCACAGATAAAGTCCGATTCCCGTCGAAGTTTTATCTGCCCGTCCGTTATACCCGGTATAACCTTTTTCAAAAATCCTTGGCAGATCCTCCTTCCGGATGCCGATTCCCTGATCAGAGATCACAAGTTCACAGGTATTGTCGGCTTCATTCCGGTTTATCTGTATTGTAACCGCGCGATTTTCGCCGCTGTACTTAATCGCATTGGACAAAATCTGCTCCACAACAAATTCCAGCCACTTTTCATCCGAGAGCACCATCTCCCGGCATTCCTCATAGTGAATGGCAATCTTTTTACGAATCATAATCAGCGCAAACCTCCGGATCGCAGTGCGCACCACCTGATCCGCTGAAACCATCTCAAGCACCAGATCATTCATACCGGAATTCATCCGCTGGTACTGAAGTGCCATATTGACATACTGGTTAATCCAGAATAATTCCTGCTGCATGTCATACAACACACTTTTTCCATTCCCGCTGTTTCATCCGGATCTGTCTGTTTTTGTTCTTCCCTCTGCAAAAGCAGACGCATCGCGGAGATCGGCGTTTTGATCTGATGCACCCACAGAGCATAATATTCTTCCATTTCCCGCTGCAGGTTCCTGTATGCTCCCTTTTCCTCCTGCCGCTTATTCTGCAGTTGTTCAAGCGCATCCATATACACTTCCTCCAGCGCATCCTCCGTATCTGAAAGTGCCTGCATGCCCTGCATATAATCCCGGATCTGCCTTTTTACTGTCCGCAGGCGATACCAGTACCGTATCCCGCAAAATACAGCGGCCAGCACAAAAAATACAAGTTCCAGTCCCGCAAAATATCGGATATCCGCAGCGGGTATGCCACAAATGTAAAGCACAAAAATGTGGAAGATCATAAGCCCTGCCACAAGTGCAAGACCGCCTTTGTATCTGTTTAAATACTGCTTTATGTATGCCCTCAATGTGCGCCTCATTTCCTGATCACTTTTTAATCTGATAACCGATTCCTTTTCGTGTTAAAATAAAATTTGTCAATCCAATCGTTTCCAGTTTTCTTCGCAGCCGGTTCACATTGACCGACAATGTGTTTTCATCCACATACACATCACTTTCCCACAATGCCATCATCAGATTCTCCCTCGTTACAATTGCCCCCGGATTTTCAAGCAGCGTCTGCAAAATCTTCCGCTCATTTTTGCTTAACTCCAGTATCTGCTCTTCGTAGGTCAGTGTCCCATCCGACAGATTCAGCCACACCCCCTGATGCTCAAGCATATGGCTTTCCCCTGCAAATTCATAAGTCCGGCGCAGCATCGCCTGAATCTTTACTGTCAGCACATTCAGATCAAACGGTTTTATGATGAAATCATCCCCGCCCATATTGATCGCCATCACCAGATTCATATTGTCATTCATCGAAGAGACAAATATGATTGGCAGCTTCGAAACTTTCCGGATCTCTGTGCACCAGTAAAATCCATTGTGAAACGGAAGCCTTATATCCATCAGTACCAGATGCGGTTTCACCCGAGCAAATTCTTCCATCACACTATTAAAATCCGCTACTGCAAAGACTTCATAATTCCAGCTCTGTAAATGCTGCCGGATTGTTTTTGCAATCACTTCATCATCTTCCACAACTAATATCCGATACATATTTTTCCTTTCCTGTAAAATATTCGTTACTGCTCACACCCACATCACAATCATACTCCCCCGGACAGGATGATATTCAGATGCTGCGTGAACAGTAACAAAATTCCACTATGTCCCCATATACTTGCACCGTCTGCCCTTTCATGCTAAAATGAGCGCGTAAAAAGGAGTATAAATACAAATAAGGAGAAATTTATCTATGAAACCATTGAACTGGGCAACCCTTGGCTGTGGTGTCATTGCAAACGAACTTGCCACTGCACTTGCCAGGCAAAACCGCCATCTGTATTCCGTCGCAAACCGCACACACGAAAAAGCAGTAGCATTCGCGGAAAAATACCAGATTTCCAAGGTATATGATCGCCTTGAAGATGTCTTTACCGATCCGGATGTAGACATTATCTACATCTCTACCCCACATAATACGCATATTCAATATCTGCGTCAAGCACTGGCAAACGGAAAGCATGTCCTCTGCGAAAAATCCATCACCTTAAATTCAAACGAACTGGATGAGGCCATTGCCCTTGCGGAAAAAAATCATGTCATTCTGGCGGAAGCCATGACCATTTTCCACATGCCGATCTACCGCAAACTTGCAGAGATCATAAGCTTCGGCACCCTTGGACCACTTCGTCTGATTCAGGTAAACTTCGGCAGCTATAAAGAATATGATATGAATAATCGCTTTTTTAACCGCAATCTGGCCGGAGGCGCTATGTTAGATATTGGCGTTTACGCCTTATCCCTGATCCGCTGGTTCTTTGTCGAAACTGCCGATCAGGTACTTTCACAGGTAAAATACGCACCAACCGGCGTGGATGAACAGGCAGGCATCCTTCTTATGAACCCAGCCGGCGAGATGGCAACCGTCACCTTATCGCTTCACGCAAAGCAGCCAAAGCGCGCAACCATCGCATTCGATAAGGGTTACATCGAGATCTTTGAATACCCAAGAGCTATGGAAGCAACCATTACTTACACCGGGGACGGACATAAAGAAACTATTTCCGCAGGAGAAACTGCAGATGCCTTAAGCTATGAAGTTGCTGACATGGAAGCCGCTGTATGCTCCGGCGATTTATCCACAATTGAATCACTTATGCATCTTAATTATTCACAGGATGTTATGCATATCATGACTGAAATTCGAAACAACTGGGGTATGAAATACCCGGAAGAAGAGTAATCTTACTTTAAACCAAAATTCGACTACACATTTAGTATAAATGTATGATTTTTCCTGTCAATCTGGTTTTTAAAACCACATCTATCCAACATGATAGTCCTTGATCCTCTCCCAGATGTGCGTATCGTACTGCGCTTCCGTGCTGCGCCGATCTTCTTTTAAAAGCTGGGCATAGATCAGATCAAGGATCAGCAGGATCGGAAATTGCGGGGAAATGACATTTCCGTATTCGAGGTTCTTTTTTACCGGTGCGAGCACGATCTCCTCATACGTCCGTTTTTCCCGCTCTGCGTTGGAGGAAGTCAGATATATGACCGCTGCCCCACGCGCTTTCGCCCGGTCAAGTGCATCAATGAGCTCGCGCGTCGCGCCGCTTAGGCTGATGCCGATCACGAGGCACGCGTTTGTGATACGCGCTTCATTCAATACCATCTGGTGCAGTTCCGTGATTGCCTCCGCATCCATGCCAAGCCGCAGCAACCGAAGTTGAAACTCCTGTGCCGCCAGCCCAGAACTGCCAAATCCATACAAAAAAATGCGCGTATGTTCCCCGATTAGCTGGGACACATGTTTGATCTGTGGTTCGCGGATTAAGCTGTATGTTTTTTGCAGCAATTCCTCATACGAATACAGGACGTGGATGGTCTGTTCCTCCACATTCGGTCGCTCCGCGATCGAGGGCTGGTAGTTGTAAATAAACTCCCGGTATCCGCTGTAACCCATTTTCTTGGCAAAGCGTGACAGAGATGCTTCTGAAACATGTAGCATCTTTGCCATGCGTCCCGATGAAAAATCCATCTCTTTTTCATTCGAAATAAAAAAATCGGCGATTGTTTTCTCCACCACCGTAAACATCTCATAATTTGCCTCGATCATCGGCACAACACTGCTTCCATAAGTCTGCATACGCGTTTTCTCCTTTTCCTGCTTCCTCAGTTACTTGCGGAACATCAGAGTTTATGGTGCCCACGTCCAACGGGATATATAACTCTATGTCCATAACCCGATCTGTAATTTTATTTCATTATATCATATATTTTTGAAAGTTCTTTCAAAAGCACACACGATTTTTCTTTTTTTCCGTTTTTGGGGATTGTTCTTTCCATTTGCCCAAACCCTATGGATTTTTCCAATTTTGCATCCTATAATCAACTTAACAAATGCAGGAAACGCAATTTTAAGGAGGAGAACTACTATGCGTATTTATAAAACAAAAAACTATGACGAAATGAGCCGCAAGGCGGCCAACATTATCTCCGCACAGATAATCTTAAAACCGGAATCTGTGCTCGGACTTGCCACCGGTTCTTCACCGATCGGCACCTACAAGCAGCTGATCGAGTGGTACAACAAGGGCGATCTTGATTTTTCACAGATCCGCAGCATCAACCTTGACGAATACAAAGGCCTTCCTGCCGACAACGATCAGAGTTACGCTTACTTTATGCGCCACAACCTGTTTGACCACGTAAACATCAAATCCGTAAACACCTTTATTCCAAACGGCATGGAAGCTGATGTGGAAAAGGAATGCTCCCGCTACAATGCCATCATCCGCAGCATGGGCGGCATCGACTTACAGCTCCTTGGCATCGGCAACAACGGACATATCGGTTTTAACGAGCCATCGGATTCCTTTGCAAAGGAAACCCACTGCGTCGACCTGACCGAAAACACCATTCAAGCCAATGCACGTTTCTTTTCCTTCATTGAGGAAGTCCCGACACAGGCATATACGACCGGCATCAAAAACATTATGCAGGCACGGCACATCCTACTGATCGCAAGCGGTGAAGCCAAAGCCGATGCACTCTATGAGGCAGTTTACGGACCGATCACCCCGCATGTACCGGCATCAATCCTGCAGTTACACGACGAGGTTTCCGTCGTTGCCGATGAAGCTGCATTATCCCGCATCATCAAAGAAGGACTGATCTAGGAAAAGGAGTACGCCATGATCATAAAAAACGGACTGGTCTGGGAGGAGTCTGGCTCCTTTCGGAAAAAAGAACTGGTTGTTGATACAACGACACACCGCATCGCAGAAACCGCAGAAGACGATACGGTATTTGATGCCGAGGGGCTTTATGTGATCCCCGGTCTGGTGGATGTCCACATCCACGGGGCAAGAGGTCACGATTTCAGTGACGGAAATTCCAAAGGACTTGCCGAAATCGCACAATATCTGCATTCCTGCGGTGTGACTTCATTCTGCCCGACTTCCATGACCCTGCCGGAAGAACAGCTTACAGCTGCCTTTGCGACGATTAACGATGTGCCGGATGCTGCCGGATATGCCCACATCGCGGGCATCCACATGGAAGGTCCATACCTCTCCCCGGAAAAGAAAGGGGCGCAGAAAGCAAGCTATCTGCACGCGCCGGATGCCGCCATGTTCCGACGGCTCTCTGCTGCAAGCGGAAACAAGATCCGCATCATCACGATCGCCCCGGAACTGCCGGGTTCCGATGCGTTTATCCGGGAGTTCAAAGACACCGTTGCGATCTCACTCGGACACTCCACAGCATCGTATGAAATCGCAGAAAATGCCTTTGCCGCCGGTGCCAACCATGTCACCCATCTGTTCAACGCCATGCCGCCACTACACCACCGCGATCCTGGCATTATCGGCGCGGCAGCGGACTGTCCGCATGCGATGGCAGAGATCATCTGTGACGGCATCCACATCCACCCGTCGGTCATCCGCAATGCCTTCCGCATGTTTGGCAACGACCGCATGATTTTAATCAGCGATGCGATGCGTGCAACCGGTATGGAGGACGGCGAGTACGAACTCGGCGGACAGCCGGTAATCAAAAAAGGCCGCCTTGCGACCTTAAAAGACGGAACCATCGCAGGTTCCGCCACCAATTTGTTTGACTGTATGAAAAATGCGGTGCAGTTTGGCATTCCGCTCGGCGTGGCCGTCAAAGCCGCCACCTGCAATCCTGCAAAGAGCATCGAATGTTCACAGGAAATCGGCACCCTTGCCGTCGGGGCAAGAGCCGACATCCTGCTTTTAGATCAGGATCTGAATATTGTAAAGATCCTGTAATTATGCTTCTGTGCTCACCACGCCTTTCCATACAAAGGAAAACTGCATGGTTTTGTCCGTCTGCAACAGATATTCCGGATGCGTCTGCGCGCCCCAGCTGTCGTCGCCGCCGACACCCATCTGGGCTTTTGCCACACGGACAACCGTGTAGTGTACTGGTGGCAGCTCATACGGATGCATCGCATTTTCTATCTCATGCGGCGTATACGGCAGTGCGGAAAATACCATCGGACCTGTTTCTTCTGTCATTTCAAACAACATGCCATCTCCGGCACGGTTAGTCACACGCGCCCAGCGCACGCCACATTTTGCCCCACATTCCTGCGGAACCATATACCGCGCCACATTGTCTTTTACCTTATTGCTGTAGATGCCAAGTTTGGCTCCCTTACAACGGTCAGCATAGGTTTCCTGTTCGCCCAGTCCATACCACTGCAGTCGGTCGTAATCGGCATTAAATTTAAACAGTACGCCAAATTCCGGCATGTCGCCCAATTCTTTGACCGGATCATAACAGAGCGTGGTCTTTACCCTGCCATCCCCAAATACTTCATAGGACAACCGACATTCCGAAACCGGTGTGGTCGGCATAAAATAGCGGAACGAAACGGTAATGCTGTGTTCGTGTTCCGTGACTTCCGGCGTACTCGTCTCCTGCGGGCTTTTATGGCTGACATACAGACTGGCCGTTTTCCACTGTGCATAGCGCGCCGGCATGAGATTTCCACAGTCATTGTCCGTCGGTGCCCGCCAGAAGTTTGGTTTCGGGATCGCCTCGATCATCTCTTTTCCCGCATATTTGTAGGAAACCAGCCCACCGTTTAATACGGAAAACAGGACGGAAAAATGCGCACCCTCTACACCGATGTTGTGTGTGCTGTGGATCACTTTGATCTTGTCTGTGCATGTTTCTACCTCACCCGCAACCGGATAGACATACTGCCCGAAAGCCACCTCATGCCCTGCCTTTGCCCAGACAGTGTCCGCTTTCAGATGGAAGGAGACGGTCACGGTGTATTCGCCTGCCTTTGTCTCTTTTGCAAACGGCAGTGGATAGGTCTGTTCCGAGAGCGGCTCCACAGCCGTCGGTAAGTCTGCCCGGCGGATCTCCTTTCCGTCTTTTGCAACGGTCACAACACACGCAAAGCGGTCGGTGTTGACAAACAGGTTTTTATTTTTGACCGTTACGGACTCCGCAGTCACTTCCGCCGTGATGTTCTGGTAATTGAATTTGACTTCCTGCATTTTTGGTGACACATCGCGGTTTCCACCGTAGACAATACCGTTTCCACTAAAGTTATAGTCGGTTGGACGTTCGCCAAAATCCCCGCCGTATGCTTGAAACTCCTCGCCGTAGCGGTCTTTTTTGTAGATCGACTGATCGATGTAATCCCAAATAAAGCCGCCCTGATACTTCGGTTCCGTGTCGGTCAGATCCGTATATTTGTGCATCGCACCACAGGAATTGCCCATTGCATGCGTGTACTCGCAGCAGATAAACGGCTTGCTCGAATCCTTTGCCAAAAATTCTTTGATGCTCTCCACCGATGGGTACATCTGACTTTCCATATCACTCGTATCGTTGTAACTTCTGTCGTGGAACAGCCCCTCGTAATGAACGAGACGGGTATCATCCAGACGGTGGAACAGACAGGACATTTCATAGATGTCCTTGCCGCCGTAAGACTCATTGCCACACGACCAGATCAGGATCGCCGGATGGTTTTTGTCACGTTGGTACATCGAATTGGCACGGTCAAGCATCATCGCAAGCCACTCCGGTTTGTTGTGCGGCACGATATAGGTATCGTCCTTCGTAAACTCTGCCACATCCCAGGAACCGTGCGATTCCAGATTTGTCTCATCAATCATGTAAATGCCATACTCATCACAGAGCTCATAAATCTTAGACGCATCCGGGTAATGGCAGGTACGGATCGCGTTGATGTTATTCTGCTTCATCGTGCGAAGATCCTTGCGCAGCTCTTCCTCCGACACATGCCGTCCGCTGACGGAACTGAACTCGTGGCGGTTCACGCCCTTAAAGACGATCCGCCTTCCGTTTAATGTCATAATACCGTCCTTCATCTCAAACCGGCGGAACCCGACGCGCTGCGGGATCACTTCCTGTAAAGTTCCCGCGCCATCGCAGACTTCAACCGTAAGGTCATAAAGCTGCGGGTCTTCCGCGCTCCACAAAACAGGCCGCTCCACGTTCCAGGTCAGGATCTGTTCCCCTTCGGTAACAGCCGATTCGTCTTCCAGCACAGTCTGTCCGTCTTTTTTGAGGACGACTTTCACCTTGCCGCTTCCCCACATCTGTAAAGTCAGTGCCAGTTCGGCAGCGGTAAGTGCTGCATCCGGCAGTGCCCGCACCTTTACATCATAGGCATGTACTTCCGGCACAGTATACAGGTATACATCGCGGTAGATTCCGGAAAACCGGAAGAAATCCTGATCCTCGCACCAGCTGCTCGCTGTCCACTTAAACACCTGTACCGCCAGTTTGTTTTCCCCGTCTTTTACCGCATCGGTCAGTTCAAACTCAGACGGAGTAAACGAATCCTCGCTGTAACCGATGAATGTGCCGTTTAACCAGACTGCAAGTCCGCTCTCCGCGCCCTGAAACGAGACAAAGAGCCGCTTCCCCTGCATCTGCTTCGGCACGGTAAAATATTTGACATAGCTTGCCACCGGGTTAAACTGCTCCGGGATCTCGCCCGGATGGATGTCCTCATGGCCTTCCCACGGATACTGCACGTTAGCGTACTGCGGCACATCGTAACCCTCCATCTGGATATGAGCCGGAACCTTGATGTCATCCCAACCTACACAGCAGTAGTCTTCCTTCTCAAATCCGGCAACTACGTCGGCATAGTTTTTTGCATAGTGGAACTTCCACAGCCCGTTTAAACTGACGCGGTAGGAACTCTGTTTCTCTTCTGCCTCCTCTTTCGTCCGGTAATATATGTGGTCAGAATGCGCATCCATGCGCGCATCACGAAAATACTGAGGATCTTTTACTTTCTTATAATCAAATGTATTCATAGGCATATACCCCTTTCCTGTTATGGTAAAAAATGCCCTCCAAAAAGGAAGACATTTTTTACCATTTTTATTTAACCGCTCCGGTGATACCTTCTGCAAACTGCTTCTGTAATACGAAGAATACGATCATCGTCGGGATTGAGCAGAACAATACACCACACATGAGCATACCGTAATCCGTCTTGTATCCGGTAATCAGGTTGGCAATGAGCATTGGCATAGTCATCGCACGGTTATCGGACATGATTACCTTTGGCCATAAGTATGCATTCCATGCATTCATGAATGTGATAACAGCGGCTGCCGCATAGGTCGATTTCATCGTCGGGATAAACATCCGGAAGAAAATCTGTACCTCGCTTAATCCATCAATACGCGCAGCTTCGATGATGTCAACCGGAAATGCACGGGCATTCTGGCGGAACATCATGATCATAAACGGTGTGGATATGATCGGAAGCATAAATCCAACCGCTGTATTTAACAGCTTTGCCTTGGAAAACATCTGAAACAACGGAACCATTGTTGCAACCTGTGGTATCATCATGGCAAGAAGCAGGATGGAAAACAGGCGGTCTTTCCATTTGTCATGGTAGATCTCAAAACCATAACCGGCGATGGAGCAGACCAAGAGACACAGCACCGTCGTAAGGATCGCATACAGGAACGAATTCCCGAGGGCTCTCCACAGTGGCTGCTGGGACATTAAGTTCTTAAAGTTCTCCATAAAGTGCGTACCCGGAAGCAGGCGACCACGGGATACGTCCGTGGATGTATTCGTGGCTGCGGAAATCATCCAATACAGCGGGAATACGGAAATAAAGGACACGATCCCCAGAAAGATATACGTCGGGATCAATCTTCTCTGGATCATTGATTTGCTTTTCTGCTTAGTCACGCGTATCACCTACTTTCAAGTTGATAAATGCAAGGATCGCTACCATGATAAATATCAAAAATGACATGGCTGCCGCATATCCAAAGTTTGGCACATTGATAAAACATGTGTTGTATACATAGTGTGACATGGTAATAGTCGTATTGGCAGGTCCACCCTTTGTCAGGTTGACGGACTCATCGAACAACTGCAACGTACCATTGATTGACATGATAAAGGTCATGATGATCGTCGGTTTTAACAGCGGTACGGTGATCCTCCAGAATGTTTTCCAGCCGTTTGCACCGTCGATCTTGGCGGCTTCGTATACGGAATACTCGATATTCTGTAAACCAGCCAGATAAAAAACCATGTTATAACCAGTCCATCTCCAAATCAAAGCAAGGATAATGACCGCTTTGGCACTTCCGGAATGACCCAGGAAATTATAGCCGGAATGTAAGATACCAAGTTTCATGAGGATACTGTTAATCAGTCCGTCTGTTGCAAACATCGAACGGAAGATCAACGAATAGGAAACCAGTGAAGTCGCACATGGGAGGAAGACACAGGTTCGGAACAATCCCCGCAATTTTAAATGTTTGTTGTTTAATAACTGTGCCAGCAGAATTGCAAGTATAAGCATGATTGGCACCTGGATAATCAGGTAGAAAAATGTGTTGCCGATGGACTGCTGGAACACCTTATCAACAAGGATTCTCTGATAATTGGAAAATCCAGTAAAGCGCATATTGGCACCCGTTCCCTTTTGCAGGGAAATGATAAATGCCCGCACCATCGGATAAAAACTCATGATCGCAATCAGAATCGATGCCGGTGCTAGAAATGTCCATCCTGCCGCTCTTTGTTTTGCAATAAGTGACATCCCTTTTTTCTTGGAATTCACAACAAATTCCCCCTTTCGCATTTCTGGTCATTTTCACATATAGCGGAGGTCGCCCCCCGCTATACAAACTTGTCATTCTTTTTTATGTACCGGATTACTCCGTCATCTTAAACTGTAAGGTATCTTGTGCTTCCTGTAATGCATCAGCCTTAGCTGTTCCATTTACGATATTGACAACTGCTGTGTTGATGCACTCTCTTGCCTCATAGTGATACGGAGTCTTTGTAAACTCCGGAATATGGGAAGAGTATTCTACGATCGTGGAGTAAATCGGCTGATCGTTGAAGAACTCGTTTGGCTCGTTGTATACATCCGATTCTCCGGCTGGTAAGTAGCAGGCAATCGCACCGGTCTGTGGAAGGATTGCATCATAGAAATCTGTACTGGAACCAAAAGTGCTCTTTAAGAAATCTTCTGCAAGATCTTTGTTCTGGCAGTTTGCGGTAACATACCAGGAAGATCCACCGTTGTTTGCATAATGAGTAGCGGAATCCACACCATCTACACTTGGCATTGTGGTGATTGCCCACTGGCCTTTCTGGTCTTCGGTAGAAGCGATCGTTGCAGTGATCCAGTTACCATTGACAACGCCTGCTGCCTCACCATTTGTGATGGTGGATACATACTCATCCCAGTTGTTTACTAATTTTACAACATCATTCTGTACGAGTTCGGTGTAGATGTCGACACACTTCTCAGCGATGTCATTTCCTACAATGTAAGCATCTCCGTTTTCATTGACAAAGTTTGCACCGCAGGACTGGATCATCATCATCATAGTGTCTCCGCCAGTTCCCTCACTGGTCAGTAAGTATTTGCCGGTCTTATCATGAACATCTTTTCCGATCTTTGCAAATTCGCTCCAGGTAATATCGGTCAGGTCGTCGATGGTGTATCCGGCTTCTTTTAAGATGTCGGTACGGTAACATGCGATAACAGCACCGTTATCAAACGGAACACCGTAGTGCTTGTCGTCTACCATAGAGTAAGACTGTTTTAATTTTCCGAAATCATCCCAGTTGATTCCCATATCCGTCAGGTCGGTAAAGGCATCCGGATAACTTTTTAAGAATTTCTGGTAGCTGTTGTCCTGCATGAGTACGATATCCGGCAGTGTGCTGTAATCACCGGCATTTGCTGCGGTTGTCAGCTTGGTCTGGCAGTCATCAGAAGAGGTCTCAACCACTTCGAGTTCAAAATCCGGATGGTCTTTCTTGTACTGCTCGGCTGCGGTCTCTATTGCCTTGATGTTAAAGTTCTGGTCCCATGCCCATACGGTCAGCTTATTACTGTCGGATGAGGAAGAAGTACCGCTTCCGCTGGAGGATGTATCCCCGCCACCGTTGCTGTCTGTTCCGCCTCCACCGCAAGCAACCAGTGACAATACCATTGCACTTGCAAGTAATGCTGTAATCATTTTCTTTTTCATATAAATTTCCTCCTTCTCCCTAAGAGTATTTGTTACTTTTGCTGATGAACGTATTATAGCATTGCTTGAATATATCTAGTTTGCATAATTGTCCGTATAATGTGCAATTTCAATCATTTTGTGTGCTTTGCACTATTTTTTCGCATATTTTCGGTTATTTCCATTCATATTGCCATTATGCGTGCCATGTGATGCAACAAATCCACCATTACAACCGCTTGCATTCCTGCAATTCTTCGTTGAAATGATGGATTCTCTGATTTTGCGCACATTTGTTGTTCATGATTTGTTTGCAACTGTTCATATTTTATTCACCACTTTATGCAAAAACCTTAGAAGGATACTGTTTTTTGAGTGCAAACAGCAGTTCCTGATTGAGATCAAGCAACAATTTTTTCTTTTCCCGGTCCTCAATGACGATCATCGTGTAGTATGGAATGTCATCCTCATAGGAGGTATAATCAAACTTCGGCAGTCGGACCCCGCCCCCGTCTTTGCGGTACTTTGCCACAGCCTCGTGGCGGTTTGGCGCGGTCACTTCCATCTCGGTCATGTCAATGATGTGTGCCGTTTTACGGTACCGCTTCCCATAGATCACATCAATTGTGAGTGTTTTCCCGTCGAGGATGTACTCGTACTCTTTCCGGCTTAACACATCAAATACAAAATACAGTGCCACCAGAAGAAAGCCCGCTAACATAAATGCCTGTGAGATCATGATCCCAAGCAGCACAAAAAATACCCCGAATACGACCATGAGCTTCCGCAGAACCCCCGTCATCTTCTTTTGTTTCCTCTTTACCTGTTGTATCAGTTTTGCCCCCTGCATCGGTTGTTACCATCCTTTCTCTGTGTGGATCTCATAATTGAGCAGCCGCTGTTCGTAATTTTCCGGACGCTTCCTCCACTCCACGGGTGTGACCCCCATCATCTGCTTGAAATTGCGGTTGAACGTGGAGTTGGTCGTAAATCCGCATTTGTGGGCGATGTCCGCCACCGGTTCCTCGGTCTTTTTTAAGTGCTCGCACGCCGTGCGGATGCGCACCGTGTTGATATATTCAAGCGGCCCCATATGCATATATTCGGTAAACACACGCCGGAAATGTGTCTCGCTCAGATGGCTGTACTTCGCCAGTTGTTCTACCCTTATTGGTTCCATGTAGTGATCGGAGATATAGTCCATGGCGCGGGAGACGATGCAGGTGATCCTGCCCTGCTCGGCATCCGCGCGCGTCTCTTTGTTCGTGTAGTTTAACCGTGTGATCTCCAAAAGAAGACAGCCCAGCAGTGCCTTTGCCTCCTCAAGATAAAATTCATCGCCTTTTCGCATGATGTTTAAGATTTCTTTAATTTTTGCCGCTTCCTTCGGATACTCTGCTTCCTCCAAAAACCACGGCTTTTCATAGAGCCGCTGCAGTGCGCGCTCTTTGCGGAGTGCATTGTCCGGGAAAATACCGTCAAGTACCACCTCCACATCGACAAACAGATATTCCCAGCGACTGATGTTGCCCGGATCGCTGTTTGTCGTGTGCGGAAAATTCGACGGGATGACGGTAAACTGCTGCCCCGAAAAACGGTAGGTGTCATCCCCCAGTACCACGTCGCCTGCCCCGTAATAACAATAGCCAAGTTCCATGTAATTGTGGAAATGAAGCCTGTCTGCCGTGCGGTCACCATAATTCTGCACCCACTTTTCTCCCAGAAGTGCAAGAATCGGACTTCCGGGCGGTAACTGGTAGTACCTAAACTCCATCTTCTTCTTTTTCTTTTCTACCATTACCCTGCTGCCTTTCTTACAATGTCCTGCATCTGCTGCATCTTGCGCTCCATGTCTGCCACAAGCGTAAGCTGCGTGCGGGCACGGTCGAGATTCTGTCCGTCCCGGTGGATCTTGAAATAACGATCGCCCTGTAAATAATCCATAAGAAACCGCATGCCGCACTCATACGTCATGACCTTTGCCCCCATCGGAAGCAGCGCGGTCTCCTCCGGAGTCAGGCTGCCGCCGCAGCCCTCCAGAAATCCTTTGGTAAAGAGGGAAAACAGCTCCATGCTGCACGAGACTTCGGAGAGATCCCGCTCATCCTCCGCCGCAGTGCTCGCCCCGTAGCGGATCGCATCGCCAAAATCATTCATGGCAAGCCCCGGCATGACCGTATCAAGATCAATGACACAGACCCCCTTTCCGGTCTTATCGTCGAGCATGACATTGTTTAATTTCGTGTCGTTGTGCGTCACGCGGATCGGAAGCTCCCCGCGGTCAAGCCGCCCGGCAAAATAGCAGGCCGTCTCCTTCCGCTCTAAGAAAAAAGCGATCTCCTTTTGAACCTCCGCGGCCCGCCCCACAACATCCTCCCGGACGGCTTTTTCAAATGCCGCAAACCGCGCCCGCGTGTCGTGGAACCCCGGAATTGTCTCATGGAGTGTCTCTGCCGGATAATCCGCCAAAAGCCGCTGGAAGCTGCCGAATGCGACCGCGCTCTCATAAAACTGCTGCGGCGTTTCCACCTGATCAAAGCTGCTCGCCCCGGTGATAAACCGGTACGACCGCCAGTAGTCCCCGTTTGTGTCACGGTAGTACGGTTTGTTGTCCACGGTCGGGATGATATTTAACGTCTCCCTCTCCGGGTCGCCGCCCCGCGCAATAATCTTCTTTTTTAAGAACCCCGTCACACCCGCAATGTTTTCCATGAGTTGTTCCGGATGTGGAAAGGCATCGGCATTCATCCGCTGTAAGATCACATCCAGATCCCCCATATTGCCGACTGCAAACGTCAGGCGGAACGTGTCGTTGATATGTCCGCTCCCGTACACCGTATCTGCAATCAGTGTTCCCTCGTATGCAAATGCTGCAATGGCTTCCTGTTTCTGCTGTTCTGTAATCGCTCTCATATTGTTTTCCCCCTTATGTGTTGTGTCTGTTACCACTTCATGATAAGGCGCGTGCTGCCGCTCCGCTATCGGGATCTTGTTTACATTGTTATAAATCTTGCGCTATAATTACTATAACAGATTTCAGGTGCAAATGCACATGCTATTTTCAGGAGGGGATGCCTATGCCATACCAGCAGTACAACTTCAAACCACAAACCTTTGACGCGCAAAAGAAACGGCCGGATCTGCGCCTGCTTTATATCAGCCATTCCAGCTACGACAAGACCTGGCCGAGCGTGCTGCACTCCCACCCGTTTACCGAGCTGTTTTATGTCTTAAACGGAACCGGCACATTCCAGACCGAGACACAAACCTTCTGCATTGCGGCAGATGACCTGATCCTCATCAATCCCCATGTCATGCACACAGAATTCAGCAACGGCGATGCGGCTTTGGAATATGTTGTTCTCGGATTTGAGGGCATAGCGTTTGAAACCGACGGACACGCGCCCATAACCTGCCTCTGCAAAAATGTAAAGACAATCCGCCCTGCCTGTCTGTTTTATACCAGATCGCTCATACAGGAACTGCATGACCGCAAAGAAAATTATGTAGAAATGTCACAGAATCTGCTCGAAAATCTGCTCTATCTGATCCGGCGGGAGATCCGCGTCACGCCGGAGGCCGTCTCCGTCGGCAAAACCTCACAGGAATGCCGCATGATCGAGCAGTACATCAATGCGCACTACGCGGAAACAATCACGTTAGATACACTAAGTGCCTTAACATTCCACAGCAAATATTACATTGCCCATGCCTTCACCAAATACAAAGGAATCTCGCCCATCAATTATCTGATTACCAGACGCATTGAAGAGGCGAAATCCCTGTTAGAACACACCGACTTTCCGGTCGCAAAAATTGCCCAGGCGGTCGGCTTTTCTTCCCAGTCGTATTTTTCGCAGGCATTCCGTCGGGAAACCACGCTCTCCCCCGATGCCTACCGCAGACAGTTTCTTTCCTAGATCTCGTACCAGAGGATCGCATTGGCCGCAAGGTCGACCGCAAAACTGCTGCCGTCCCCCCGGTAAACGGTCGTCTGCTGCGGTTCATACGTGTTGTTGACGACACAGTATTTGCCGTTTTTTACATAAGCATGCACTTCGACATTGTAATTTGTGGAAAACCAGCGGTGAATTTTCCCCTCCGCCGAAGCCGCCCACAGAATCGCCCGGTACAGCAGGCGGCTGTTTGCAAAGCTGTACGGCAGGCCACTGATATACACACCCCTGCCCTGCCCGAACGTATTCACGGCAAGCTGTACACCTTTGTCGATCTGGCGTAGCACGGTCGCGGATTCGAGCGCGAATATGTTTTTCTTGCCCTCGCCAAAATCAATCGCATCGCCGCTGTCCTCCGTGATAAAATGCGCATGATCTTGCCAGTTATACTTGTCCACATTCAACGTGTAGCCGGTTTCTTCTTCCACGCCAAGGATGTCCGCAAGCTGGAAGAAGTGCCCCTGCCATTGGCAGGATGCCGGTTCGCCCACGCCGATGAAACCGCCACCCCGGTAGACAAACCGGCGGACTGCGGTCAGAATCGCCTCATCCTTCCAATTGTCCCCGCCGGTATAAGCGGTGTAGGCATCGCCCACATTTAAGACAACATCAAAGGAATCGAGCAGATCCGGATGATTCCTTATATCATCAAAGCTGATAAATTTCACGTCAAACGGAGCACCGCTGAGTGCCTCGATGATGCCCGCATAAGAATAATTCTGCTTGTAGTAAATGGCATGGTGGACCATATGGTTGCCCCACGCGCGCATTTTTCCCCAGCAGTTTAATATTGCCACGCGCTTGACGCAGTACGGGGTCGTTCCCTTAATATTTTCGTACAGTTCGCGGAACTCTTTGCACACGCTCTCCACATAGTCGATAAAATCCGGAAACTGTGTGGCAAGTTTTAAGTACCCACCATAGCCGATCCGATCGATCGGTTTGCGCAGAATCGCCCGGCGCGCCGTCACCCAGTTGACTTTCGCCTCGCGTGTCGGATCGCCTCCCTCGTGGAAGGTATCCGGGAAAAAGTACGGCAGGAACCGCCCCTCAGTGTATCTGACCCCCTCAATGTCACTAATGAGACGCAGCGTTGCACCGTTTCCGACGCTTCCGACCACAGCATCCAGCCCGATCGTCTGGAACTCCTCCATAAACGGCTCCATACCGATCCAGTGGTCACCGAGGAACATCATCGCCTCTTTTCCGCACGCATGTGTGATATCCACCATCTCCTTTGCAAGCTTTGCCACTTCCCTGCGCTGAAATGCCTGAAAATCCTGAAATTCTTTGGACGGCACGCGGTAAGTATTGTTCATATAGCCCTGGTCGATAATAAACTCCGGGCGGAACCGATAGCCCACTTCCTTTTCAAACTGCTCTAAGATATACGGGCTGACCGATGCGGAATAGCCATACCAATCCACATATTTTTCCCGCGCCAACTCGTCAAAGATGAGCGTAAATTGGTGAAAAAAGGTCGTGTAGCGGATGACATCCACATACGGATGCTCCGCGATAAATCTGCGCAGCCGCTCCATGGAGTAGGTGTGGGTCTTTGGCTGGCGCACATCAAACGTAATCTGCTTTTCCACATCTTTCCAGCCGTTGGTCACGGCATTATACATATGCACCGGGTCCCACATAATGTATGCCAGAAAACTGACCGTGTAACTGTGGAACGCCTCCGGCTTGTGGATCGTCACGTCGCCAGTTGTCTCATCATACGACCACTGGCTGGTTGAAACAACCGCCCCCGTCGTGCGGTCGATAACTTCCCACCAACGCGTAATGTCATCACGGTTGTTGACTTTTAACATATCCGGGTACAGATGCGTCATGAGATGGATCTGTAAATCTCCGTCGACCGCCGTATAAAACGGCGTCATAATATACATCTGCTGTATCTCCTCCGGATGTGCCTTTGCCCATGTATTGTCTTTTCTTGTGGTGTAATAGGTCGAATAGACCTTGGCATCCACAGCGCGCAGTTCCTCTGGGTAATCCGTACCATCGCAGTCGCGGATGGCATCGGCCCCCCAGCGCTCCATCAGTGTAAGTGTCTCCGGCACGACATCTACATCAGTCGGAATAGTGACTCTTCCTCTTTGCTGCATATTGCTTCCTCCTCCGTAATTCCTGTATTCTACTTTCAGCATACGGAGTTTGGAAGCAAATGTCTATGGATTTCTTGCTGTGAATGTTAGAAATATTGTTCTCTATCTTAATTTACCAGATAAGCCAAAATGTCTTTATATTAGACATAATTTTATTAAAAAAACACGATGAGAAGTCTCATCGTGTTTATAAAAGGTGACTGACGGATTTGAACCGACGATCAGGGAGTTGCAGTCCCACGCCTTACCACTTGGCTAAGTCACCAAAACTCCCCGAGTAGGGCTCGAACCTACAACAACTCGGTTAACAGCCGAGTGCT
>ERZ773149.397-NODE-397-length-43363-cov-52.532581_pt1 | contig 43363 bp, 41 predicted proteins | sample MGYA00511081_ERZ773149 | MGnify/ENA primary metagenome ERZ773149 (study PRJEB29015, sample SAMEA2737846) | human gut metagenome | biome: human gut; feature: human-associated habitat; material: faeces | place: China | collected 2012 ...
ATCCCGTGACCACGCCGGTCATTGTCTGCAATACCGATGACTATGCCGCTGTCGAGGCTAAAGCCAGTGGCACCGTAAAGCAGGGGGATGCGTTGCTGGAACTGAAGCACTAAGCGTTTCTCCCAAACTGTAAGGCTGGGTTGTTATAAAGGAATAGGGGCTGTTGCACAAGGAAAAAATCCAAGTGCAGCAGCCCCTTCTTCATTATAAATATATCGTATAATTTTGTGTTCCGTGGAAGATTCTGTAAATTTCCACGGTATTTCTTGGTTCATCAATTTTGAAGAGAGCCACATATCTTCCAATCAAGAACTTCCTGTATTCTCTCTGCCGAAGCACCTCGTCGCGGGAGTACCCATAAATTGTAGGAGTCTCTTCCAAACGAAGCAACACTTCACCAAAATCTTTTACAAACGAACGAATTGCCTGCTGAGAGTCGAACTGTCTCTCAAAATATCGCAAGATTTCTTGGTAATCATCCTCAGCTGCCGGTAGCAAAATGACATTATAACTCATACTTCTTGCTCGTTTCTTTCAGAATATCAGCAAGAGGTCGCCCCATTCCAGCTTCGTGCTGTGCTTCAGCCGTTGCCAGCTTTGCGTATACCTCGTTCATGATTTGTTGGTGCTCATAGGCTTCCATGCTCATAATAACCATATCGCCATAACCGTTTTTAGTTACAAAGATAGGTTCTGCTGTTTCATGACAGCGTTGGGAAATTGCGTTGGTATTCTTTAAATCACGAATCGGAATAATTTCTGGCATAGTCTCAGCTCCTTTCGTGGCTCTATTATACCACAAAAAAGCCGCACCTGCAACTCACAATCCCATAATTTCCTTGACGATGCGGTCACAGCCCTTGATGGCTCCCACCAGCACCAGCAGGTTAAACGCCAGTTGCTCTGCCTGCTTTTCAGAATGCTGCTAATATTGCGAATAGAAGAACCTATTATGCGCTTACAAAAGCACGAACTTCTTGTACCGAAAGAGGTATGAAGGGTTCGTGCTTTTCTTCGTTTTTGCAAGAGCTATCCAGCATGTTCTGTTCGGCTTTCCCATTGTGGCTTGTTCATCAAGTATAATTGATTGTGTCGATGAAATGAGTGCGGGAATAAAAGCTTGAAATATATACTGGAATATAATTCTATGAAATTTCAACAAAGTTCGACAGAAAAAGAGTGAAAACACGTTGAAATGATTTGCTTGGGGGTTGTATTATAACTAATACAGACAAATGTAGTATGATGCGAATCATTCAACGGGATGCGGATAGTAAATTAAATACAGTCAATATGATGGCCACCTAAGAAGTCGTTTTTGGCTTCTCTGGTGGCCTTCTTTATAAACCACATGTGGGAATTGTGAAATTCTTATTTACGATTCCCAAATCACCTAAGCGACGCAATCCATTGTAACTGAGGGGATAGGTGATTTTGTGGTGAAACTGCTTAGTTACGCTCGGAGCAGGGGACCTCCTAGATGTGATTTGACCGAAAAAACTCAAATCGCTATAGGAGGTCAAAATGACTGAATTAGAAATGTATGAACTTTGGCTCACTCTTCGTGAATGGGCCAATTATAATCAGCTTAACCAGACGATAGAAAAGAACTGGCTTAGTAATTCGTTCAACAGCCATATCCTTGATTTGTTAGACAAAGAGGAAATCAAATACAGGTCGGAGAAACGTCTCCTTGGATATAGGAACAAGGGTAAAAGGCGACTTGCTGGCAATGCAAATCAGCCGATTGTTATCAATATTGATGATGTGGCTGATGTCATTGATGTTCGTGCGGAAGATGAATTCGCGCGAGTAGAGCTTCTGGTATCATTGAAGCAGGAATTGGAAAGGCTCTCACCCAGAGAGCTAATGATTATTCGTACTTATTTGGATTATCCCATAGAGGCTGTGGCGAGGAAGCTTAAGGTTAGACCCAACACGGTTTCTAAGGCACGAAGAAAAATTGCAAGAGAATTGAGAAAGAAGCTGGTTTGAGATGAAAAAGAAAGAACTGTGGACGCCATCTGCAAGGCGGTTTGAATGCCTGCTCAGGGCTGCGCAGAATGGCGACTATAACGCATACATGAGTTTGATGGCAAGATTTTTTAAAGTAATGGATGACAAAGCAAGGAATAACTACTTGCGCGATTACGAGATGTTTACGGCACTAGCTGAACGGGTCTCAGAAGGAATCTTTAGTTTCAGTTCTGAAGAGGCATATCAGCGTGAATTGAACAAGGAAAACCACCCGTCAAAGAAGCGGAAGAAGTTCGGACGCAGGTAATGATCTAAGCGTTAGTAGTTAATATTGATTCAAATAAAAACGGATTGCTGCAAGCGTAGCAATCTGTTTTTATTTGAATCAGTTGTGTTTTAAGGAAAATTTAAATCATGTATCAATTGACTGTTACATATAACAATCTATCGAATTTTAGCCTCATTCACCTTATGAACAAGGGTGTATTTGTAAAATGTGCTGAATTTGTGTACTTGTATAATTAAAATGAATCCGATTTGTTGATAAATGTCGAATTGTGTGCTATTATATCAATACATATATTGGCAAAATATTGCGTTGGTAGACTGCTGAATTGTGCTAAGGATTTTCCATGGGTAATTTGTGGGAATGCCTTTTGCTGCTCAAAACTGCTTTCCCTGATTTCAGTTGAAGTATTGAAAATAGTATATGTGCAAAGAAGAACGAGGAGTAAGAACATGACAAGGTTTAGGCATGACTTGATTTTGCGGATGATAAAGCTGTTAGATGCTGTGCTTATGACGATACCATTTGCAATGTGCTGGTATCTATACTATGCTAAGCGCGTTGCATCGCCGTACTACGCAAAGGGCGATTACTTGGTCGTGGCGCTGTTCTTTGTGCTGTTCATCATCTTTGGGCGCGTATACGACGCCTTTCTGATGTCGATGCAGCGAATCTCTGAGATCATCTACGAGCAATTTTTGGCGGCAGCGGTCAGCGATTTTATCATGTACATTGTGATTTGGCTACTGTCCAAGCACCTGCCCAACATTCTTCCTGGCGTGGCAGCTCTTGTGGGGCAGGTTATTATGGCCTCAATTTGGGCTTATAACGCTCACCACGCTTACTTTAAAACTTTCCCGCCACAGGCCACAGCTGTTATTTATGATACCAGACGTGGTATGGAGCAGCTGATTGGTAAGTACGGTCTTGATGCCAAGTACAAAGTGGTCTCCACCGCTACGGCGGGAGAGTGCATCGAGAATCTCTCCATGCTGGACGGCATCAACACAGTGTTTTTGAGCGGCATCCACAGCCATGATCGGAATATTATTCTGAAATACTGTGTAGAAAACAACATTACTGTATTTGTAGTACCACGCATCGGTGACACCATTATGTCCGGTGCACATCACATGCATATGTTCCACTTGCCGATGCTTCGTGTTGGTCGGTATAATCCTCAGCCGGAGTATCTGTTTGTAAAACGACTGCTGGATATTGTCATTTCTGCTATTGCACTTGTGATTCTGAGTCCGATCTTCCTTGTGACGGCTATTGCCATCAAAGTAACGGATCACGGCCCAGTCTTTTACAAGCAAATTCGTTTAACGAAGGATGGCAAAGAATTCGGTATTCTCAAATTCAGAAGCATGAGGGTCGATGCTGAAAAGGACGGCGTCGCCCGTCTTTCCAGCGGCGAAAACGATGACCGCATCACGCCCGTCGGTAAAATCATTCGTGCCTGCCGCGTTGATGAATTGCCACAGCTTATAAACATCTTGAAGGGTGACTTGAGCATCGTCGGCCCCCGTCCGGAGCGCCCTGAGATTGCAGCTCAGTACTGTGAGGAAATGCCGGAATTCTCCCTGCGCCTGCAGGCTAAAGCCGGTTTAACTGGGTACGCCCAGGTTTATGGTAAGTACAATACTACTCCTTACGACAAACTGACTATGGATTTAATGTACATAGCTCATCCGAGCATTGTAGAGGATTTCAAAATTATGTTTGCCACTGTAAAAATCCTGTTTATGCCTGAAAGTACCGAGGGAGTTTCCGAGGGTCAAACCACTGCAATGAGTGGAGAAAACCACTAAATATCAACATTTTTGTGCATTTCGAGCTGCTAAAAATTGGAAAGAATTCCAGAGTAGAGTCAGGCATAAATGCATCTCTTACAGTAGCGTCAAGTCGGCATAAAATTGCCTTGCATAGGGGCGATATAGCACTCATGATAGTGCAAAATGCTGGATACCCGGGCGTGAAAGGAGTCGGAATGAGGTTGAATTGAGGCTTTTATGACCCGAAAAAACACTTTTATGGATGCGACTGTAGCTCGTGGGTTTATGCCAGATGGCACTGTGATGATATTACCGACACTGTGGTGACTTTCACACAGCGGTTTCGGGGCTTGGTGATGAATAACATCATCTGAGACTTCATCCCGGTCTTGGAGATAACAAGTCGGGTGTGAGCAAGATGATGATAAACACATGGTCGCAGAGATGCTCATTTGTGTGGGGCAATCCGGCATAAGCAAGGGAGCTACGGTGGCGTGGATGAGTGAAGTCTGGAATAAACACATGAGCTACCATAGCGAGCGTTAGTGCTGTCAGGACTAAAGACAGCGGTTACCGTAGCGATGATAGTGCCATCGGGACTAAAGACGGGAGCTACAGCGGCAAAGATTTGTCGCAGAAACGTTCATTGTAACGGTACAAGACATAGCAGCAGTGTGGTTCACACTGCTGAGGACGATTAGTAGAGCTTTATAAAAAAAAACGGCTCAGACTCTTAGAGAATGAGTCTGGGCTGTAATCTTTGATATGCGGAGAGGGACTATGAGTGTTGTGGAATACAGAGGATACTCCGTACTTATGTCGGTTTATCATAAAGAGAAACCGGAGTATTTGAAGCAGGCAATCGAAAGCATCCAAGCACAGACCTACCCCACGGATGATTTTGTGCTGGTTTGTGATGGCCCATTGAATTCAGAGTTGGATGCCGTAATAACAACGAAGCAACAAGAAATGAACGGGGTATTGAAAGTTTATCGTCTGGATAAGAACGAGGGACTAGGCAATGCGCTGAATGCGGGTATCAATCACTGCAAGAATGAACTGGTTGCCCGTATGGATAGTGATGATGTTGCTTATCCGGACCGCTGTGAGAAACAGATTGACGTGTTCAACACGCATCCGGAAGTGAGCATTTGCTCCGGTATCGTAGAGGAATTTACTACTGATCCAGAGGTCGTAGATGCAAGGCGTGCTCTTCCGGAGACTAATGCGAAGATTATGGAGTTTGCAAAGAAAAGAAATCCGTTCAATCACCCTTGCGTAATGTACAAAAAATCGGCTGTTGAGGCAGCTGGGTCGTATAAGGACTTCTATCTACTGGAGGATTATTACCTTTGGCTGCGGATGCTGATGGCTGGATACCAGGGCTATAACATTCAAGAGCCGCTTCTGCACATGCGAGCTGGCTCTGATATGTACATGAGACGAGCTGGATGGAAGTACGCTAAAACGCAGGCAAAGCTGTTCAAGTTCATGAAGGACAGCGGGTTCATTGGAAACGGTCAGTACATAAAGAGCTGCGTGATTCGCAGCGGATCTGCGTTGGCTCCGAACTGGCTGAGGAAATTTATGTTTGAGAAAGTGCTGAGGAAGTGAGGATGAAATGAAACAGGCGATTTTGGTTCAGTGTCACAAAAATCCGAAGCAAGTTAATCTTCTGTTGGATGCCTTAGATGATCCGAATTTGGATATTTATGTTCATATTGACAAAAAAAGCAATATTGGTTCAGAAATTAAAACTGGGATGCAGATCCATATTCTCCCGGATGAATACCGTGTAGACGTGGGCTGGGCAGTGTTTTCACAGGTCGAAGCAACGCTCAATTTGATGCGGTACGCGGCTGCACGGGGTGAATATGGTCATTATTTGCTTTGCTCCGGGCAAGATTATCCTCTCGTCAAGGCATCAGAGCTTTCAGCTTTTCTTAATAAAAACGCAGACTTTAATTTCGTGCAAATATGGGCCAGTAAAAATGGGGGGGGGTACACCAACAATTACGACAAACGAACGGAAATCTACTACCCCTACAGTGTCCTTGGAAACACCTTACCAAAGAGAATTGCAAAACGTGCCCTTGTTGAGTTGACCGGTGGATACAATCGGACATGGTCAATTTTCAGAAGAAAACAACTTGAAAACGTAGACTTCTACTTTGGAAGTCAGTGGGTGTGTATTTCTGGTGAGATGGAAAAGTGGGTGGAGGAGTACATCAAGAACCATCCGGAGTTTATAGAGTTTTATAGACATACAAATTGCCCGGATGAAAGTTTCTTTCAAACGCTCTTGATGAATTCACCGTACAAGAATAGAAGACAAGATTACCTGCACTATATTGATTGGAGCTTTGGAGGTAATAGCCCGAAGAACCTTGATGTATCTGATATTGATAGAATGATGAAAAGCGGCAAGTTGATGGCAAGAAAATTTGAGGATGAAGGTGTAATCGAGATTCTCAAAAAGAGGGTCAATGACCGATGAGACTGTATGGGAGCACTATATGACTGATAAAGCAATTCAGCTATTTAAAAATAAATATCGATGCTGTGGTTGCAATGCATGCGAAATGATTTGTGGGAAAAAGGCCATTACAATGATTGAGGATGAGTATGGCTTCAGATTTCCTCAAATTGATACGGAAAAGTGCGTTGGCTGCGGGAGCTGTCAAAAAGTATGTTGCATCAACAACGAGGTAGAACTTTGCAAGCCTGGAACTGTGTATGCGGCAAGCTATAAGAACAAGGATATCTCCGCAAAGTCGGCTTCGGGTGGCATTTTCGCCGCACTCGCTAAGCAGGTCCTGACGGAAGGCGGCATTGTTTTTGGTTCGGCGTACACAAAACAGTTTGATGTTGAAGTGATATCGATTGAGAAAATTGAAGATCTGCCTAGACTTCAGGGATCAAAATATGTACAGAGCAGCATGAACAGCAGCTTTCTGAAGATAAAGAGCGAGTTGCAGACCGGTCGAACGGTTTTATTCTGTGGTGTTCCTTGCCAAGTCGAGGCTTTGAAACGATTTCTTGGAAGAAGCTATGAGAATCTTTTGCTGGTAGATATAGTGTGCCATGGTGTTCCGAGCAATCGAATGCTGAAAGATTATCTCGCTTTCCTGGCTGATAAAAAACAGATGGGGATTCAGTCCATTCAGTTCCGCACAAAGACAAAAGGACAAAATGTGTATGGCGAAATTGCCTACCGGCAAGTTAGCCATACTGGCGAAATTGCCTACCGGCAAGAACCTTTGATCTCCTATAAATCTTCTTATTATAAACTTTTCCTGAACTGTCAGACTTTTCGAGACAGCTGCTACCACTGTAAGTTTGCGGGAACAAAACGCCCGGGCGATATTTCCTTGTGTGATTACTGGGGAATTGAAGACGAGCATCCTGACTTCGTGAAGGAAGTAGAAAAGGAAGGCTTGGCTGGAATCTCAGCAATCATGCTGAATACGAATGCCGGAATAGCCTTTTTTGAACGATTGAAACAAGAATTTCTACTGAGGGAATCCACAGTGGAACAGGTGGCAAAGCATAATCCACAGCTGCAGGCGCCATCTGTTGAAACAGCAGAACGAAAGCAAGTACTGGATTGCTATCGCCAAAGAGGTTATCAGGGCGTGGATGACTTCTACTTTAAAAAATATCGAATGAAGATCCTAACAAGCGATATTGGGCAGGTACTGCCTAATTCTTGGAAGAAGAAGATTCTTCAAGTAATTCGGGGTAAAAAATGAAAACAGGAACGATTACTTTTCATGCGCCAAATAATAATGGCTCTTTTTTGCAGGCTTATGCGCTTCAGCAGATCCTTGTGAAAGAACTGGGCGTAGATAATGAGATCATAGATTTTCGGTCTGTAAAACAAACAAATCAATATAAGACATTTCGCCCGATACGATGCAAAAATGATTTGTTAAAGAATTTGGCATCTCTACCGCATTATCGTAAATTAAATCTTCGATACGCACGGTTCGAAGATATGCGGAATCGGTATCTGATGAAAACCGGGTGTATTGTTTCAGAGGAGGATACCCTGAAACAAGCGAGTAAGTACGATGTCCTTATTGCGGGAAGTGATCAGATCTGGAATACAGGTGCACCAGATTTCTCAACTGCTTACTTTCTGCCTAATGTGGATAAGAGGAAAATTGCCTACGCAGTTTCCTGTGGTTCTGTGGCAAGTTCGGCAGGCTTAAAAGAATATGAAAGTGCAATTGATACTTTTGAGGGAATTTCTGTAAGAGAGGAAGCCGTAAAAAAGCAACTTCAATCGATTTACAGTGGTGAAATCGGGGTAGTTCTTGATCCGACATTGCTTTTGAATGAGTCGGATTATCAGCCACTGTATCAAAAGGCTTCCGTGGTAGAAGGAGATTACATTTTTTACTATTCTATCACTTATAGCAAAGATTCCCTGAAGGCGGTTCAAAAACTCTCTGAAAAAACTGGCCTGCCAGTTTACACAGTGTTTACGAGTTTTCATACAAGCCTGAGTGAACGATATGGAGTAAAAGTATTATATGATGGCGGTCCAAGTGAGTTCTTAAATCTTCTCGCTCACGCAAAAATCGTGGCTACAAATTCTTTCCATGGAACAGCGTTCTCACTCATTTTCCATAAGAACTTTTACCATCTTTGCGATATGGAAGGCGAAAAGATGAAAAAGGATGACCGTATCGATGGAATCCTGGAGCGGCTTGGACTGGCAAGCAGAAATTACTGTTATCAGCAGGAACAGTTACTTCCTGATTTGACGTATGAGAAAGCTGACATTCAAATGCAGCAACTTAGAAAAGAGTCCCTTGAGTGGCTCAAAACAGCACTTGGATGCTAAATCAAGGATGCATGGAGGAATAGCTATGCGGCTTGCAATTCTTTTGATGGTTCATAAGAATCTGGAACAGGTGCAAATGCTGATTTCTGCGTTGCAGCATCCAGATATTACGATTTTTGTTCATGCGGACAAAAAAATGCCGGGTGATATACAGAGTCTCACTCAGTCAAACGTTGTAGTTTTGCCTGAATCCAAAAGAGTTGATGTAAAGTGGGCACAGGTATCTCAGGTTGAGGCAACGCTGAATTTAATTGAGGCCGCCCGGAGTTATGGAGAATTTGATTATTACTGGCTCTGCAGCGGCCAGGACTTCCCGCTGGTTGAGGCTGAAACAATCGTTGATTTTCTTAAGAGAGCGAAAAACAAAAATTTCATCAATTTCTTTACATCCAAAGAGAACCGCCTGGGAAGAGACAATCACTATGATAAGCGAAATCAGATTGTATTTCCCAGATGGCTTGTGAGCCCGAAATCTCAACTGCGAATTTTGAAAAGAATCTATATTGAGGTTACGGGAGGGTACAACAGAACATTTGCAAATTTTCGGAGAAAGGATGCACCGTGTGAGCATTTTTACTTTGGCGCGACATGGTGGTGCCTGAACAGAAAAACAATAGATTGGATGAGTGCCTATAATAATGAACACCCAGCATATTATAGGTTTTATGAAACTTGCCTATGTCCGGACGAGAGCTTCTTTCATACATTGGTAATGCTTTCGCCTTATCGAAATGATGTTGAAGATTACCTTCATTATGTTGATTGGTCCGAAGGAAAGAGTAGTCCTAGAACATTTAAGAGTTCGGATTATGAGGCGATTATCCACAGCGGAAAGCTGATGGCTCGAAAGTTTGATGTGGGTGTAGATAAAGAAATACTTGAAAGAATGTACAAAGACCGATTGGCGGGGGAGGGAAGAAAGTGATAAATGTACTTATCCTAATTCATAACTTGCGAGTTGCGAATGGTGTTGCTAGCTTTGCGATGAATTACTTTAGAGACCTTGATCAAAGCGAAATTCATGTGGACTTTGCTTTGTACGCAAATCGCCCGTCTCCTTATTATGATGAGATAAGAATGCGAGGGAGCGATATTTTTATCTTGCCTAAAATGTCAGATATCAAGGAGCATTTAAAGAAATGCAATGAGATACTTTCCGCAAAAAAATATGATATTGTTCACGATAATACGCTTCATATATCTATTCCTATGATGTTCTGCGCAAAGAAGAAGAACATACCAGTTCGAATCCTTCACAGTCATAATACAAAAATGGGAGAAACATCACAAAAAGAGTTGAGGAATAAAATGATTCTTCCAGTATTACGATTTTTGGCAACGGATTATGCGGCGTGTTCACAATTGGCAGGCGAGGCCATGTTTGGAAAACGAAAGTTTACCGTGATACCAAATGTAATCCAGACTAAAAAATATCGGTTTGACCCTGCTGTTCGTGAACGTGTGCGGCAAGACATGAACGTGCAGGATAAATTGATTGTTGGAACTGTAGGCCGTCTGGCAGAGCAGAAAAATCCTTTTTTTGCGGTCGATGTATTTACGCACTTGCTGAAAGACTTACCCGATGCAGAATACTGGTGGATTGGCAGTGGTCCGCTTCAGGAGCAGATAAAGGACTATGTGGAGGAAAAGAGCCTTTCAGGTCGGGTAAAGCTTTTAGGAAGCCGGAATGATGTACTGGAACTGTATCAGGGAATGGATGCATTCTTGCTGCCTAGCCTGTTTGAAGGGCTGCCGTTGACAGGCGTAGAAGCGCAGGCAATGGGGCTTCCGATGGTTGTTTCCGACACGATTACTGATGAAATGGTATATACCGACCTTGTAGACTATGTAGCTCTTGATGCACCGGTGGAGGTGTGGGTGGAGCATTTGAAAAAGGCACTTAGCTGTAATGTGGAAAGAACAAAATATATCCACGAATTGGAACGTAGCAAGTTTTCTAATGCTGGATGCGGAAAGAAATTGATAGAAATATACAAAAAAATGCTATGATAATCTGGAGGATAAGCAGATGTTTCTATTAGAAAGAACCATAAGTTTGCTGGTTTACGCATTCGCATTGTTCCTCGCATACATCTTAATTGCGAAAGTGGTAAGGGAACAATATAAAGCGGTTCTTCTTTTGTATTTGATTGCTTTGGCAATCTTTGCATTCAACTATAAACCTTATATAACTGCGGATCTTTATAGGTTAAGAGAGTATATTGAGTATTGGATCCACAAGGATTTGAGCGGTGTGCTTAAATATGCAATGGGGAGTAGCACGCCTTCGTGGGTGCTGTATTCCTATGTATTGTCAAGGTTTGGCAACATAAACTGGATCCAAACGATTACATGTCTCTGGTGCTTTGGCAATGTATTCTATATTATCGGCCGAGAAATAGAACGTCTTGAAATTCAGGGTCCATTCAGAAGCATGTTGCTTTTTTATGTAATGGGAGTTGGCGCATTTTATCTCCAGACCATTTCTGGTATCCGGTCAATGTTGGGAATTTCCATTGTTGCTTTTTGTCTATACCGGGAAACCGTAGAAAATAAAAAAGTGGTCTGGCATTTACCATTGTGGATTTTTGCAGCCTTGTTGCATACTTCCACCATGGTGCTGGTAATATCTCGCTTTTTGTTTCTTTTAATTCAAAGCCAAGGCGCTGCGAAGAAATTTTTGATGGGAATTGTAGTTTTAGCTGGAGCATTGTTTTCATTTAAGTACATGGGCAGTTTCATAAGCGGAAGTTTCGAATATGGAAAAGGGTATCTTACTGATTCGAAAGAATATACATACGTCTGGGAACAAATCATTGGTATAATTGAAACTATCGAAACTGTCTATGTTCTGAGAGCATTCCATCGAACCATATTGTGTGCGCCAGACAGAAAAATGAGTAGCAAAAAATCTCTATATTTGTTTACACTGATTTGGACTGCAATAAGTGTGATTGCGTTACCTTTTAGTTATGCAATATTTAGACGTTACACAATGCTATGCACAATAACTAGCATTCCGCTCGTGTCAGAGTTATTTAAAAATGATAAAGCTGATAAATATCGTAGGGCTCTATTCTGTTTTTCATTTATAATTTTTGCCTTGTCCGGAGTTCGTGGAGATTTGTGCGGCTATAAATTCTTTGTACTTGGTTGAAAGGAGCGTGGAGAATTGAAAACGAAGAACGCTAACATTGAATTGATACGAATAGTTGCTATGTTGTTTGTGGTCATACATCACTATTTCCGACATGGGGGGGGCACAGTATGGCCTGACTTTGGGACGATAGAGTATATTGTGTATTGGTGTATAGACGCATTTGTATTTGATTGCGTTAATCTTTTTGTACTGGTTTCTGGCTACTGTTTAGTAACTACAGAATTCAAGCTTTCGCGAATTGTAAGATTGTGGGTTGAGGTTGAATTTTATTCGGTTGCTTGCACATTGATTTGCAAGTTTCTCGGAAACGAAATAAGTGTTCCGCAATTATTGAAATCGGCAATTCCTTTTACAACAGAGGCATATTGGTATGTGACGGCCTATGCGATATTGCTGTGTTTTTGCCCATTCATTAATAAACTATTGGATTGTTTGAGTAAACAACAATATATTGCGTTAATCGCAGCCATTAATATAATTTGTGTTATCTTGCCGACAGTTTTGGTTTGGGAAAGAGACCTAATTACAACAGGCATGGATTATGAGTGGCTTATTCCCTTGTATATAATTGGCGGATATATTCGTAAATTCGGAATACCTTGTGGGAAAAATAAGGCTCTCGTGGGATATGTCTTATGTTCTTTGATTACGGGACTGGTAAGAGTTCCATTGGGACTTGTATCAAATCGTATAGTCGGCAGTTATGTCTTATCGGGATTGTTTTTTCGGTACAATTCTATTACGGTTGTAATGGCGTCAGTCTTCTTGTTCTGGTTCCTTTTAAATCTCAATATTGGAAATGATAGATTAAAAAGAGCTATCATCTGGTTTGGTCCACTTACTTTTGCAGTATATCTTATTCACGACAACAGTAATGTTAGAAATATTCTGTGGAAGACTTTACCGATGGAACAACTGTACGCTGGTGGAATAATGATGTATCTTGGCGGTTTAATTATTATTGCCCCTACGATTTTTGTTGTCTGTTGCGCAATAGAAAAAAGTAGAATTCAAATATTCAATCTAATTGGAATTCAGAAATTCTTACATAAATGGGATTTGCTTTTTGATGAAATAAAAGGCAAATATCTCTTGTTGGTAAAATAAAGTAGAACTGATAAGGAGAACTTATAGAAAGATGTCAAAGAAGAAAGGCATAATTGGTTCGACATTGCAATTAACGGTTGCAGTGCTCTTTATTAAAGTTTTGGGGCTTGCTAAGAAGTCGATTATTGCAGCAGTTTGTGGTGCGACTGCAGAAACAGACGCATTTTTTATCGCATCAGAAGTGATTGCCGCGTTATGTACTGTCTTCTTTTCGTCTATTTCAATTTCATTGCTCTCAATGCATACCAATCGGTTACTAAAAGAAGGGCGTGATGCATCGAACAATCTTATTAATGCGGTTCTAAAGATATTTATCCCAATTGCTTTTGTTATTACAATTATATTCGTTTCGTTCTCTGACGAAATATCCAGAATATTGGCGCCTTCGTATGAGGGAGCCCAGTTGCAGGATCTATCCTCGTATATTCGAATAATAGCGATTGTTTTTGTTTTTAGTTGCTATTACCAGATCATTAATGTTGTACTTGAAACGGATAAAAGATTTCTTCCTGGAAAAGGTCAAGCCTTCTTTCAAAATTTATTTGTTATTGTTTCTGCATTGCTGTTTTATCCTAAGATGGGAATCTCTGCATTGTTATGGGCCTTTGTTTTGGCTGGATTTATTCAATGCATACAAATAACTTGGAATGCCAGAAATTGTTTCAAGTTTAAACTGAAAACCTCAGATGAGATAGCAAGCATTAAGATGCTGATTTCGCTGGCAGGCCCGTTGATTGTAGGCAATGCAATCTACGAAATTAACGATATTGTTGACAAGCAGATTTCATCAGGCTTAGGTCACGGCGGTGTCTCGGTACTATCTTATGGAGCATCCATTAATGAGATCGTTACATCTTTGATTGTTACATCTCTTTCTACGGTTCTTTTTTCCCATTATGCAACATGGATTGCAGAGGGGAAATTTGAAAAGGTAGGGGATAATCTACAACAGTCACTAGAGTATTTGTTCGTAATTATTATGCCGATTATGGTCATGTGTTTTGTAGGTGGTGACCTAATAGTTGGGGTACTATATGGAAGAGGCAGTTTTAGTACGGAAGCTATTTCAAGAACAAATGGAGTTGTTATCGGGTATGCCGCAGGTTTCTTTTTCCAAGCGGCGAGAGCAACTATCGTTAAGGTTTATTATGCTTTTCAAGATACAAAAACCCCAATGATAAATGGAGCAATATCCGTTGGCGTCAATGTCGTTCTGAGCATTACGTTATCAAAATTTCTGGGGGTTACAGGTATAGCTTTGGCAACGAGCATTTCTATGCTTGTTGTTACTGCTTTGCTCCTTCCGGGGGTGAAAAAATACACTCCAAGTTTTTCCATGAAGTCTAGCATTACCGACGGCCTGAAAATTTTATTGGCTTCTGGGATAGTTTGGCTTACAGCAGCCCTTATAAAAACTACATTACAGGGGGATATATATCTGCAGTTTGTGATTATGGGCACCTATATTGTTCTCGCATACGCAGCATTAATCATGCTGCTGAGAGTTAAATGTATAAACCGGATTATAAAACGTTTCAAAGGTGCAAGGTGATAATATGACATACGAAGGGTTCAGACTCAAGGTGAGTAAGTATTGGCGCAAGGGTTTTGCACAAGCGCGCCAAAAAAAGTTGTTGGGTAAAGATTTTACTATTATTTCCAATAACTGTTGGGGCGGGATGATTTACGAGAGTTATAATCTTCCGAAAAACTCCCCAACAGTAGGTTTGTTTTTCTTTGCAGAGGATTACATATGTTTTCTGAAGGATTTGAAGGGATTCGTAACAGCTCCTCTCAAATTTATTAGGCCAGAAGATTCAAAGTGGAAGACGAGGCCGGAATTGGTAAATGATAAACGATTCGGTCACTATCCGATAGGTCAATTGTCCACCGGGGGGGACAGTCGAAATCTTTTTCTTACATTATCATAGCGAGCGTGAGGCACAGGAAAAGTGGGAGCGCAGGTGCAATCGCATAAATTGGGATAAAATCCTAGTGAAGTTTAATGACCAAAATGGAGCTACGCAGGAAACGCTTGACGAGTATTTACGCATTCCATATGATAAGCTCTTCTTCACCTGCAAAGAATGGGAAAGGATGACATCGGATTGCTTTGTCATACCTCAGCCCTCTTTCTATAAAACAATTACAGCATCCCATGAACCATTCGGCAAAAGTCGATATGTTGACATAACGGAAAAAATCAATACACTCTATAAATGATTTCTGATTATAACAAGTGTATAGTTTTTTGCCTTCGGACATTATCAATGGACAAGTGATAAAAGAAGGACAATCAATAGATGTTGTTCCAAATTCATCAAATCTATTATACCGTTTCCAAGAATTTATCTATCCAGGAAGTTATTCCGCTTTTATTTTCCATAATTATCGTTTTGTGCAACCGCAGGAAGTATCCATGCATCCCTCCACTGTATTCTGTTTTTCTAATCCTCTATATCACACTATTGCGTCGTGCGCCTGGGTTTAATGAAAGCATATGTTTCAAGCTAAAGCTGAGGCCGAATGTGGTTGTATGGGCGGGCAACTTGCTGAACTTGGTCCTTTATGTACCGTATGGGGTAACAAGCTGGCAGTGGAAGCGAGAAGGCAAGAAGGTAGTTGCAGTTGGTCTTGCTTTGTCTGTGTCCTGTGAGGTACTCCAGTATTTGACCGGGCGAGGCATGGCAGATGTAAATGACGTATTATTCAATACGTTGGGCGCTGCGGTAGGGGTTTGGATTTCGGCAAAGGTATATTCAAAGTGAGTTGAATGGAATATGCAAACAACAAAACTATATGTCGAATACATTATAATTGGCATGGAGACGTTGATCTGGTTAGGCCTGCTCATTTTGCTGATTCTGGGCACTCCAGTAATGGCCATTTTTGATTACTGTATCCAAAATTTACTCACGTCCATATTCATGCTTGGTGCATGTTATGTCCTAGGACTTTTGGTAGACCGAGTGGCAGATCAGTTGACGAAGAAAACGAAGGAAAAGATAAAAGGAGACTATCCGATTGAGGCAAATACTAGCATCACCGTATGGGATAAGGTTAAGCAGGGCTCGTTTGCAGCAGTCTCATTATCCCGGATTCGAATCCTTCGTTCTACTATGCTGAACTTTGCAATAACCGGTTTTGTGGGAATGCTGGTTGCGATTGTTGTGTACCACAATGGGCTATTGTGTATAATAACTCTATTTGGATTTGAGATTATGGCTTTGATTGCAAGGTGGGCACATAAAAGCCTTCTTGAAAGCTATTATAGCAAAACTCAGCAGATAGAAGCGGACATCAACAACGAACTCTAAAACATTGGAAGCATAAGAAATAGAGAGAAAACACAAAGGGGCGAAAAGCAGTGAGCAAAGACAAAAGTCAAAATGATGCGTCGCTTGACGCGGAAACTTCTGGTGCTGTGGCAGCCCTGTCATCCATGAAGGAAACACTGGATCAGATGGTGGATCCAACGTTACCGGATACTGTTAACGATGCAATGACATCCCTGTCGGCCATGTCGAATCCCCTTGCTCAAGCAGCAGACAGCTCGATACCAAATTCCCTCACCGCTGCTACTGACACATCGCAATATAAACTAAAGAAATTGCCTCTAATGGATTATACAGGGATAATGGCCGACGTAGTAAATACGACAGAAGCATTTTATAATAATTACTTTGGGAAAGAGCGTTTGGCTGAAATCTTTTCTATGGTAAGACTTGTCGGTGATTCACCCGAAGTGAAGAGACTTCAAGCCATGCTGGATGCCTATGGCCGTGATGGCGTAATAAATCAGCAAAGTGTCCGTGACTACATAGTTGATTTCGCCAGGCACTGGGATTTTGCGGCCAAGTCAAAAGACCAGCATGAATCTGCTGTCCCTGCACAGAACCTGACGATTATCAAACTTATTTCAAACCCCAAAAAAGAGGATCTACCTAAAGGAAGCAAGTCCGTATTCGAGGAACTTTCTAAAGGTGCTGCGGCAAATCTGGCAACGTCGAAGGATGTCCTTTACGATGTGAGAAAGAAGGAGTTCTATCGCAAAGGAACCCCTGATCAGAAGATTTCTCCAAAACAAGTATCGGTCGCGGTAAGCGCTCAGCAGGTTTTTGAGGACATTTCTCAGGATGCGCTGATTGCTTTTGAAAGCAAATTGTTCGAGAATGTATCTTTTGCCTGTCAGGATCCTGTTGGCAGAATGATACATGACAGAATAGAGGCCTGGACTGACCGAGTTGCCCTGGATCAGGACGTATATTATCATGCCCGCAGGATCGAAGACGGATGCGACTATTACAACGATGATGAAATGATGAAAGCGCCGACCAATGTTACTTCTCAGGGCCGGTACAATGACATTGGCAGAAGTTACTATTATATAGCGGATACCAAAGAGGGCGCGATTAAGGAAATCACCAAGCATTGTGGCAGCAAAAAGCCTAGGGTTCAAGTTGTGGGCCTTCATCCTACCCAGCATGTCGAAATCCTGGATTTGTCTGAGAAAATAAAGGGAAGATGCGCCTTTCTGGAGCATCTGCGCCGACAGGCGAGAACAACAAGGGGAGTTGTGAGAGAATATATGCTCCCCAATTATGTGGCGAATTGCTGCCGGGATCTCGGTATAGCAGGAATAAAATACAAGAGTTCCCAATCCGCCAAGTACAACTGTATTGTTCTCTGGAACGATGACTATTTTGACTTCGTTGATGGCACCAGAGAAATATTTGAGTGAGAACTGGAACAGCATGTCATGAGTATTTCTCCTCATTTTATGATACCAGCGTATTGTCAAAACTGTTTCTCTCTACGAGAACGAGGGTTGAGAAGAAGAACTGAAGAAGCAATTTGCCGCATTGAGGAAAAGGCTTCGCTCCGATTCTACAATCCGTTCAGCTTGAAGAAATGGAATATAGATTGTGACGCAAACAAAATGCCCTCTGTGTAACTCCGCAGAAGGCATTTTTTTCTCAATCCCATTTCTCGCTCTTAGCCCTGAGTAGTTCCTGTATTTCTTCCTCCGTAGCAAGGCATGGGGAAGACATCCCCTTATATTCATGCTTCCCGCAATCCGGGCAGCGACTCTGCCTCAAAGCAGTAATGGCAGACATCGCAGAAATAGTAGTTCACGACATTTTGCACTTCCAATCTGTGTTTTGTCATAGTCTTATGTTTCATCAGGATACTTTTCTATCCCAAGGTAGTCCTCAATACTAGTGATGCCCTCACCGGCAAGATTGGCAATGTCATCGAAGGGAATGATGACCGGCAGCTCTTTCTCAATGCCCATGGCTTTTCTATCACTGTCCTGCATGACTTTCAGTTCTCGATAAACTGGGTCGATCATAACAACTGTGCCAGTCAGACTTATGTACTTTCCGGTACTTTCTGCGGTTTTCATAAAGTACCGCACTACGACCTTCATACCTTTTTTGACCTGTAGGAGCTTGTCGGAGAGAGCGTCCTTCTCCTCATCGGAAAGTTCGACTTTCTTCACCAGCAGCTTGCTGGCTCCCTCGCTGGAAATTTCATCATCGAAGCCACGCAGCGCGGCGAAGGGGCTGAATATCTTTGCCCGGTTTGAGAGTGCCATCCGGGGATACTTTACGGGTGGCTCTGGGCGGCTGAGATGGAGGATGTCTGCATACTTCTGTGCGACGTTTCGTCCTTCTTTGGTATTCCTGAAGTCTGCCATAGAATCCTCCTTGTTGCATTATTTGGCCTTGTGGCCACCGATCTGACCGTTCCGTTCTCGCATAGTGGCTCCTTCCAGATAGTTGGTGCCCTTCAGAACAGCGTTTTTTCCGAACTTCTTCTTGATACCGAGCATGGTCGCCTGTAGCGATTTCTCCCGTTCCAGTTTGCTGGTGTCGGTGAAAAGATCCACTTGCAAGATGCCCTGATCCTTGACCACACGGTTTGCTGCGATTGTTATTCTCCGCACAGTCAGATTTCTGTTGGCAATGCGGTCGAACAGTTCTGTGGTAGCGGCCATCAGTTGGCTGCTGAGATTAGTCGGGTTATCCAGCCGTGTACTGCCGTGGGCACCCTTCGGGACAGTGCGACCGTAGTGATCGATGTGGACAGGACCGTGATAGATGCCCTTGTCGCAGTTCTCCCGGTCATAGCCGATGTCCAGTGTCAGGCTGTCCGTGACAAGTCCCTTGTCCGTAAGCTGGAATACCAGACTGTCGGTCATCTCCTGGACGATGATTCGAGCCTTGTCATAAGGATAAGGGCAGGAGAGAACCTGACCTTCGGACAGGCTGTTGGTTTCCGGGCGATAGGCATTGATCTCCTTCATCCCGCAGGGTTCCAGCCCCCAGGCGTGGTCGATGAGAATCTCAGCGTCTATGCCGAACTCCTTGTAAAGTATCTCAGGAAAGTGAATGCTGGCTCTTGCCAGTTCACCCATCGTATGGATGCCATGTTTTTCCAGCCTGCGGACGGTGCCGGGCCCAGTCTGCCAGAAATCGGTGAGCGGCTTGTGATCCCAGAGCAGATACCGGAAGGATTCTTCGTCAAGCTCTGCGATGCGGACACCGTCCTTGTCCGGTGCGGCGTGCTTGGCGGTGATGTCCATTGCCAGCTTTGCCAGATATAGATTGGTGCCGATCCCGGCGGTGGCGGTGATGCCGGTGGTGTACAATACCTCCCGAATCATGGTCATGGCGAGGTCGTGGGCAGACATTTTATAATGCGTAAGGTATGCGGTGGCATCGATGAACACCTCATCGATGGAATACACCACGATGTCCTCTGGGGCAATGTACTTGAGATAGATGCCGTAAATCTGCCGTGAAATCTTCTCATAGTACGCCATCCGAGGCGGCGCTACCAGATAGGATACCTCAAGAGAGGGGTCTGCTGCAAGGACGGTGGCATCGTAGGACGCAGCCGAAAGAGAGGGAACACCGTCTTTGTACACAGCGGTCTTGTTCCGGATGGCATCTCGCAAACGACCATTGTTGACCTCTTTGACACGCTGCACGACCTCGAACAGTCGAGCTCGACCGGGAATGCCGTAGGACTTCAGCGATGGGGACACAGCCAAGCAAATGGTTTTCTCCGTGCGGCTGGCATCGGCCACGACCAGATTGGTGGTCAGCGGATCGAGATGCCGTGCGGCGCATTCTGCCGAGGCATAATACGACTTGAGGTCTATTGCCAGATACGTGCGCTGCGCCATGCTGTGTCCCTCCTTCCATTAGGTTGCTCGCTCCACATACCAGCGGCCAAGCCGTCCGGTGAAGCGAGGGTCGATGTGTTCAAAGAACAGGTGCTTCTCCTGTCCTTGGATCAGGACAGTGAAACAGTCGCCATTGCAGTCGTTGTCTGCGGTTCCTGCCGGCCGGAAGTCCCGGACAGTTTCGATAGGGAATGTCCTGCCGTCCGCCCAGGTGATGGATGTTGGCTGCATATAGCCGGTTGAATCAAACTCCGAGGCGACCTTTACATAGACACGCTCGATCTTGTTTCGTTTGGGTATCGCCATGTGGGTCACCTCCGATCCTTAGTGCTTAGCCCGCAGGAAGCGGTTGTCGATATCAACGGGCAGTTGGAGGTGCTCACCGCGGCGAATCAGGCTGTACATCTTAAACGCAAAAAAAGGCGCTGGAATGCAGAGCTCTTTGGCAACGCTGAAAAAGTCGGTGTTGCCGGAGTGAATCAGATCCAGCACTTCCTCATCATCCAGTAACAGATCAGCGGCGAAGAAATTGGCCTCTCTTTCCAGTCTGCCGGTGGCCTGATAAATGTCGAAATCCTGCATGGCTTGACAGCGCAGATGGTTTGAGTGTTCAAAGATATGCCCAAGTTCATGACAGGCAATGACACGCTGTTCCTCGTAGGGAAGATGAGGATTGACTGCTATGTATCGGACACGATTTACGATCGTAGCGAAGCCACGCAGACCATCCGCATCGAGTGATCTGGCAGGCCAGAGCTTTGTGTTGGGCAGCGCATCGATCAATTCAAAAGGGTCACGGGTACCATATTTTTGAATCAGTTTTTGAGTATCGTCAAAGGTTTGAAGTTGTGTCATTCTTTCACCAACTTTCTGGCAGAAGATCAGGTGCCGTTATCTTCGGCATTCTTCCGGTATTTCTTCGGCGTGAACTTTTCACGTGCCACCTTCTTGGAATCCATAAAGATCCGCTGCATTTCAATGGCAAACGCCTTCTGATCTTCCTCCGAAAGAGAACCGCCGGCGAATAGCTCACGAGTCTGGCTGAGAATCTCGCTGGCCTGTGCCTGACCGCGCCGCCCGTAGAGGGAGCCTACCTCGGTCATAAACTCCTCATTTTCGGTCATCAGATAATTGACGTCCGTTTCAAGCAGCTCGGCCAGCTTTGCATACATATCGCGAGTGCGGGGATAGGTGGTACCGGCCTCATAACCGCCAATGGTACGGCGGGTTACGCCCATCTGTTTCGCAAGTTCCTCCTGAGACCACCCCTTCTGTGTGCGGAGGTCTTTTAGTTTTTCCCCGAAGTTCATTGCTAGTGCTCCTTTCCCTAGATGATGTTTTCCCTGGACGTTTGCTCTAAATGTGTTATTGACAAGAGCTAAGAGCGTTGTTATAATCGAAATGGGAAAACAGATTTCGCATTTATTATATCAATGGGAAAATAACCTGTCAAGAGTTTTGCGTTAAAATGAGAAGTTTATTTTCTCATAGTGTGCAAAAGATGAAACAGCAAAGAGGCTGAAAGAAAACGAGGGGGGCGAGGAATTGGAGTGCTTTTCGCATGATATGGGACCGGTTGTCCGTATGGCTCGACCGGAAAATCCCAATGAAATAGATGAATATGTGAATCCGTTCTGCACAGAGCTGGACGAGATCGGATCATTTCAGAGCTACTGTATCAGGCACTTTGAGCACGAGTGGTTGGATGCGCTGGGTCAAATGATTGCAGAGGGGCGAGTACCGATTACGGATGCACCGAGGGTGGATGATCCGACAGAGCTCCGCCACATGGATAGCGGATACATTCATAGGATGGAGTTTTCACGTCTGGATCGGGGGCACTTCTATGCGGATGCCATCGTATAATGAAGCCAACGGACTAGAAAAGATGCGTAGTTTTGTTGATGCAGCAACAACCAACAGGAAAGATTGATCTTGAACGCACCTGACCATGATGCTAGCCAAAAGTGTATACATCGTACTCAAGGTGTCGCTGTTTCTCCGATACGGTGTCGCTACTGCACCGATATATGCAATACTAATTATCCACTTCGCAGTTATGTGTAAGCATGGCTACTGTCACAGCCAGAGCATTTTGTCGGCGTTGACAAAATGCTCTGGCTATGATACTGATCAATAAGATTAGGTTGACATACAATGAGGCTGTTGTATACTAAACTTTGACGTACACTTAAAGCAAAGTGTCAAAACTTAGTTTGCTGTGAGCGCGGACACAATTATGAGCAGGCGATGGACAGATTGACGGAGCCTTTTGCCAAGCGGTGATAAAGCTGCCACTTAAAATTATAGCGAGGTATCCTCCATTTTTATAATGGAAAACTTATACCATAAAACAGCGAAGATAGGTGGTTATGCTGCCGTTGCCCCTTTGACTGACCATCAATTACTGGAAAATGCGGTTCATCTCATTCTGCTTCCACTCCCAACAGGTATGCACATAACGCTTTAATGTAATGTCAGAGCTGGCATGTCCCAACAGCTCACTCAACGTCTTTATGTTGCAACCTGCTTGCAGGCAGGTCGTTGCAAAAGTATGTCTCAGAGCATGCGGATTCACTACCGCGACGCCAGCACTTTTTAAATAGCAGCGCAAGCTTTTCCGGTAGCAACGAGGCTCAACAGGTTTGGATTCATTGCCCGACAAAAACCAGGCTTTGCAACTTTCTTTCTGCTGCAACTGCTTTAGCATTCCCAAAATGCCGTGAGGAATCGGGATTTTTCTCTCGGAGCTCCGCGTTTTTGGCGATTGAATGACAACCCTCGTCTGGCCTGTGCCCACATAAATTCGTTTTACTGTCCGTTCAATGGATAAAACGCCATGTTCTAAATCAAAGTCGGTCCACTGTAGACCACAGACTTCACCTATGCGCAGTCCCATCTGCATCATGAGCAGCGAACCAAGCTTCCGAGTTGTTGGAGCAAATTCAACATAGCTATGCAAGCATTTCTGTTCGGATTTGCTGAGCGTAACAGGCGCAGCCGTAGATGGTTTTGCCATCTTAACATCAATCTCAAGTGACCGCATAAGGTGCAAGTGTGCTGCATATCGGCAAATGCGGCGTACAAGCACAAGACATTCGCGCGCCATAGTAGCCCCTAATGGTTTGTGACTGTTATCTGCTGGTGTAATAATCTCCAGCAACGATCTTTCAATGGTACATTCATCCAACTCTTGCACACGATAGTCGCCAAGTACAGGAAGAATGTAATGCTCCAAAGTATACTGATAGTGTGTAATTGTCGACGCTTTGACCCCTAAAGAAATGGAGCCTTCCCAATTATGAGAAAGCTCCTGAAATGTTGGATTCTGTTCCGACAGTGCGCTGGCTCTGACCTCGGCCTTGCGCATTGTCATTTTCTTTTTTACTTCGGTGTAACTGTGTCCGTATACATATCCCCAAACTGCTGTTCGATCAGGCTTGCGCCCCTTGATATATCGACCCTCCCAACGACCATCTTTACGCTTACGAATGTTCTCTCCTCGTCTTGCCATGTGAAGCCTCCCACATACTAAGTCGTAATTTGATAACAATTGTCACATATTGGTTGCTTTGCTTACAAAAAAATCCTGTATATCTGGTCAAATTGACAATTTCAAATCCGGTATAATTAAATATTACATGATTTGTTGAAAAATGTCGGCTTATGTGTTATTATACTATAAATAGATTATACATATATAAACAAAAAGCGAGGTATCCTCCATTATAAAAATGGAAGACACTTTGCGAGGAAGTGAGGCGGGCAATATGGCGCTGGATCTGTATGAGCATAATGCGAATGCTTACATGGCCGCGTGCGAGATGATGGACAAGTACGGCAAAGCTGCTATTGTTCACCCCACCGGCACGGGTAAGAGCTATATCGCGTTCAAACTCATTGAAGCTCATCCAAATGAAGTGATCATCTGGCTTTCACCCAGTGAGTACATCTTCAAGACTCAGCGGGAGAGCTTACTGCGGCAAGACCAAGACTTCCCGCTTCAAAATGTACGATTTTATACGTATGCCAAGCTGATGTGCAGTACGCCGGAGCAGCTTAACCAGATAGCCGAACAGAACCCTACCTACATTATACTGGATGAGTTTCATCGAATAGGCGCAGAATTCTGGGGCGAGAGCACGCAAAAACTGTTGGCTCTCTGCCCACGTGCAAAACTGCTGGGTTTGACCGCCACCAATGTGCGTTACCTCGATAATAACCGCGACATGGCCGAGGAACTGTTCAATGGTCATGTCGCATCTGAAATGACCCTGGGCGAGGCAATCGTCCGGGGTATTTTGCCTGCCCCGAAATATGTGACCACGGTTTTTAAATACCAGCAGGACTTGGCGCGGTATCAGTCGCGAGTAGACAATCTGCGCAGCCCGGGCATTCAGGATGTGAACCAGAAATATCTGGACACCCTAAAGCGCGCCTTGGAGCAGGCGGACGGACTGGATAAGGTTTTTGCCCACCATATCACCAACAAAAGCGGCAAGTACATCGTGTTTTGCTCCGGCAAGGAACACATGGACGAGATGATTGCCCATGTGCCGGAATGGTTTGCGGCTATTGATACAAAACCTACCGTGTACAAAGCCCTGTCTGATGATCCTGCCACAGATAAAGCCTTTGCGGCATTTAAGGCCGATACCAGTACCCATCTAAAACTCTTGTTCTGCATTGACATGCTCAATGAGGGCGTCCATGTCGAGGGCATCTCGGGCGTCATTCTGTTCCGCCCGACGATTTCGCCTATTATCTACAAGCAGCAGATTGGCCGCGCTCTGACAGCAGGGGATAGCGCGACACCGCTTATTCTGGATGTCGTCAATAACTTTGAAGGCCTGTCCAGCATCAGCGGCCTGCAAAACGAGATGACTGCTGCCGTGCAGCGTCTCTACGCCAACGGTGAGAGTGATAAGGTCGTGACTGACCGTTTTGAGGTTGTGGAGCAGGTCCATGACTGCCGCGTGCTGTTTGAACAGTTGCAAAGCAGTCTGTCATCGACCTGGGATCACTACTTCTCCGAGGCAAGCATCTACTATGCCGAACACGGCAACCTGGACATTCCGCGGCGCTACAAGACTCCCATGGGCTTGAGCCTTGGCGCGTGGCTGCAAATTCAGCGGCAGGTTCGCAGCGGCAAGCGTGCCGGGAGCCTAACCCAGCAGCAGATTGAACGCCTTGACAGCATCGGTATGCGTTGGGACAACTACAGCGACTTAGTTTGGGCAAAAGGCTATGAAGAAGCCGCGCAATATTACGCTAGGCACGGTAACCTCATGGTGCCCGTAGAATGGAAAACAAAAGATGAGTTCCCGCTGGGAAGCTGGATTTCCAACAAGCGCACTGAAAAAGCCGCTGGCAGGCTGGACGCGGAGAAGATGAGCCAACTGGAGAGCATTGGCATGGTCTGGGACGCTTTCAGCGAAAGGTGGGAGCAGGGCTTTGCCGCTGCGGCAAAGTATTATGCTGACCACGGCAATTTAGTTGTGCCTGTGTCCTACACCACAAAGGAAGGGCTGCGTTTGGGGGTCTGGGTCAGAAACCAGAAACAAACTTATGCCAACGAAATGTTACAGCCTGAAAAGGCCGAACGGCTGGAAAGCATTGGAATTCTTTGGGAGCAAAGCAACTTCGACTTCAAGTGGAATGCGGCTTACGAAGCGGCCAAATTGTATTTTGAGGAAAACGGCAGCCTGAATGTGCCCATCGGCTATACCACCCCTGATGGTATAGCCTTGGGAAAGTGGGTGGCCCGCCAGCAGTTTGCCTACAAAAGCCCGAACAATAGCAATTGCAAACTGACTCCGGCGAGGGTCACTTTGCTGGAAAAGATCGGTATTCAGTGGGAAAAGACCGACCCGTGGCAGCATAAGTACAATTTGGCGTGGGATTATCTGCAAATGCACGGCAACCTGCAAATTCCGGCCAAATACAAAACGGCGGATGGCATTTGGTTAGGCCGTTGGCTGTACGACCAAAAGGTCCTGCTGCGCAAGCAGTCACCCCGGCTAAGCACCGAACAGACAAATAAATTGCGGAAACTGCTGGATGAGGACACGGCAGGTAAAGCATGCTGAAAAGATTGAGGAGAAATCATGACGAGGTTTAGACACGACCTGATTTTGCGGCTTGTAAAAATCATGGATGCAGTGCTGGTTACAATACCGTTTGCACTGTGCTGGTATTTGTACTATGCAAAACACATTGCATCGCCGTTTTACGCAAAAGGTGATTACTTGGTGGTGGCACTGTTCTTTGTGCTCTTCATCATGTTTGGTCGCGTGTACGACGCATTTCTAATGTCGATGTACCGCATATCCGAAATCGTTTATGCGCAGTTTCTGGCGGCGGCAGTCAGCGACTTTATTATGTACGTCGTTATCTGGCTGTTGAGCAAGCATCTGCCTAACATCCTACCGGGTGTGGCAGCATTGGTTGGACAGCTGGTTCTGGCGGCAGTCTGGGCTCGCAGCGCACACCACGCGTACTTTAAGACCTTCCCGCCGCAGGCTACTGCTGTAATCTATGACACGCGCCAAGGTCTGGAAAAGCTGATCGGCCAGTATGGCTTGGATGGCAAGTACAAGGTCGTAGCGACGGCCACGGCAGCAGAGTGTATTGAAAATTTGTCTATGTTGGACGGCATCAACACGGTGTTTATCAGCGGCGTCCACAGCCATGACCGCAACATTATTCTGAAGTATTGCGTCGAAAACAACATCACGATGTTTGTGATTCCCCGCATTGGCGACACGATCATGTCCGGTGCGCACCACATGCACATGTTCCATCTGCCGATGCTCCGTGTGGGCCGCTACAATCCGCAGCCGGAGTACCTTTTTATCAAGCGTTTGCTGGATATTGTGATTTCTGCTGCTGCACTGATTATTTTGAGCCCGATCTTTTTGGTTACGGCTATTGCCATCAAGGCGACAGACCATGGCCCGGTATTTTACAAGCAGACTCGTTTAACCAAGGATGGAAAAGAATTTGGTATTTTGAAATTTCGCAGCATGCGCGTTGATGCCGAAAAAGACGGTGTTGCCCGTCTTTCCAGCGGCGAACATGATGACCGTATCACGCCTGTAGGCAAAGTGATTCGCGCCTGCCGCGTGGATGAGCTGCCGCAGCTTATCAATATACTACGAGGTGAGTTAAGCATTGTGGGGCCTCGTCCAGAGCGTCCTGAAATTGCAGCCCAATACTGTGAAGAAATGCCGGAGTTTTCCCTGCGCCTGCAGGCCAAGGCCGGCCTGACCGGCTATGCGCAGGTTTACGGCAAGTACAACACAACGCCATACGACAAACTGACGATGGATCTGATGTACATAGCGCATCCGAGTATTATCGAGGATTTGAAAATTATGTTTGCTACAGTGAAAATCCTGTTTATGCCTGAAAGCACCGAGGGAGTTTCCGAGGGCCAAACCACTGCAATGAGCGGAGAAAACCACTAAAAAGCGACGTTTTTGTACATTTTGAGCTGCTAAAAATTGGAAATAAATCCAAAGTGGAGTCAGGCATAAATGCAGCTCTTACAGTAGCGTCAAGCTGGAAAGCTGGCAAAATGCCCTGTACAAAGCCGGATTTCAGCTCCCAACAGTGTAATATGCCGAGAGCGTGGGCGTGAAAAAGGGCAAAACGAGTGTGAAATGAGGCTTTTATGCCCCGAAAAAGCACTTTTATGGATGCGACGGTAGCTCGTGGGTTTATGTCTGATTGCACTGGGGTGAGATGTGATGATATTTACACAGCGGTTTCGGGGCTGAGCGATGATAATAACATCTGCGATTTCATCCCGGTCTTGGAGATAACAAGGCAGATGTGAGCAAGATAGTGATAACCACATGGTCGCAGAGATGCCCATTCGTGTGGGGTAATCTGGCAGAAGCAAGGGAGCTACCGTAGCGTGGATGAGTGGAACCTGTAATAAAGGCAGGGGCTACCGTAACGTGTGATAGTGTCATCAGGACTAAAGACGGGAGCTACCGTGACATTGACGTAGCATCGTTTATTGTGGCGGCACAAGACATAGCGACAGTGTGACTCACACTGCTGAGGACGATTAGTAGAGCTTTATAAGGAATATAAACGGCTCAGACTCTTGGAGAATGAGTCTGGGCTGTAATCTTTGATATGCGGAGAGAGAAATGAGGACACAGGGCGATGTTGCATGAAGATTTCGGACTGATAAGCATTATCATGGCAGCCTACAACGTAGAAAAAACGATAGTGCAGGCTATTAATTCCGTGCTGAATCAAAGCTATCCAAATTTTGAACTTCTTGTGGTTAATGACTGCTCGAAGGACGGAACAGTGGAATTGGTCAAGGAGATGGCTGCAAAGGACAGTCGTTTGCGTCTTATTTCTAACGTAAAGAACAGCGGTGTGTCCTATACACGCAAGCATGGCTTGGAAGAGGCGAAGGGGTCATGGATTGCAATTCTTGACAGTGATGATGCATGGGCACCGGAAAAGCTGGAAAAGCAGATTGCACTTCAAAAGAGAGTGAACGCTGATCTGCTTTTCACGGGTTCTGCTTTTATGGATTCGGATGGGCAGCCAATCGACTGGTATCTTCATGCTCCGGCAGAAGTAACCTATCGGCAGTTGCTGAAGCAGAATGTGTTATCCAATTCCTCTGCGCTGGTGCGCAAGGAGTTGTACGCAAAGCATTATGCAATCGGTGACGGGATGCACGAGGACTTTGCGATTTGGCTCAGTATTCTGAAAGAAGGAAAGAAAGCCTATGGCGTAGATGAGCCGCTGCTCATTTACCGAATAGCAAAATCGTCGAAGTCAGGCAATAAGATTAAGGCCGCGAGGATGAACTGGAATACATATCGGTATGTCGGGCTGAATCCGATAGAGGCTTCTTATTATGAATGTTGGTATATGGTGAATGGTCTGATGAAATACAAGAACTTGAAAAGATAGATTCAGAAGCAAACGCTCCTTAATAGGCATCAAATTTCATGCCCGCCGATTTGAAAGAATGAGGAGGCAATCTTTTTAAATCTTATCAAATAAAAGCAAAGACTCTCAATGCTGCATTAGTGCACAAGCACTATCTGTGATTTTAGAAATGAGAAATGAAATATGTGTAAAGTCGGGATTATAACATTATATCGTGGATATAACTACGGGACGAGCCTTCAGGCGTATGCGCTAAAAAGGGCAATCCGCGATTTAGGATACGATACAGAAATCTTGTGGACAAATGAGAACACGCACGCGGGACGTGATATCCGGATTGAAAAAATTGTAAGGATGGCTGCAAGAATGCTGGTTCACCCCGAATTGAGAAAGAACACAATACGGGGCTACAAAAAAAGCTTGGGAACGCCAATAGATGAACATATAAAAGAAAAATTTAAAGATTTTGAGGAAAATGAACTATCCGTTAAGGGACTTTCGATGCAGGGCCTACGGAAGTTTGCGCGGGATGCGCAAACAGTGGCAGTAGTATGTGGAAGCGATCAAATATGGAGTGCCGCAGGGGCAAACGTTGAACCACTGTATTACTTGAGATTTGCCCCTGTTGATAAGAGAGTTGCGTATGCGCCAAGCTTTGGTGCAAGTAAAGTTCCAGCATATAACCAAAAACTCATTAAAAAGTATATTGCGGAAATTCCGAATGTGTCTGTTCGTGAGAAGCAAGGGGCCAAAATAGTATTTGACTTAATAAAGCGTGAGGTTCCGGTTGTACTCGATCCAACACTTCTTGTTGATTGGAACCAATGGGGAAACGCTAAGAAGATCGATTACTTTTTACTCTACTTTTTAAGTGAGCCATCGGAAAATATAATAGATAAAATTGCAGTAATCGCGAAAAGTGCAAAGTGCAAGGTTATTGCACTACCATATCGATTTGGTGTGTACTCGAAAATAAATGATATCGGTTATCCAAACGCAGGACCAAAGGAATTTGTGGAACTGATTCGGAACGCAAAATGTGTATATACCGATTCTTTTCATGGAACGATTTTTTCAATCAATCTTAATGTGCCTTTTTGGACGATTGCACGAAATTACGGAAATGGCATTGTAGAGCAGTCTTCTCGTATAACATCAATTTTGGAAACTTTCAATCTTAGTGGGCAATATATTTGCAATGATACAGAGAACAAGCTATCGGAGATTCCTTCACTGGATTTTGGAGAAATAAACCTGATTCGAAAAGAGGAAAAAGAAAAGTCTTTAGAATATCTAAAAAAGGCACTCGGTGGAAAGAACAGGAGCGAAAAAGAAAACGAATGAACGGAGAATTATTAGTATCTGTGATAGTTCCAGCATACAATGTCGAACGATACATAGAAACATGTATTGACTCGATTTTAAAACAGGACTACGTGAATGTTGAAGTTATAGCTGTTGACGATGGAGCAACGGATAAAACGCCACAGATTCTCAATAAAATTGCTTTGCAAGAAAAGCAGGTAAAAGTTATTCATAAAAAAAATGAAGGCGTAAGTGCCGCTCGAAATACTGGCTTAGAAGCGGCCAATGGGACATATATTATTTTTATCGACGGTGACGACTATATTGCAACAGATTGCGTGAGCTACATGGTTGGACTAATCGAATCCGCCAATGCAGATTTTGCGTTCTCTAAAAAGTGCTTTACGATGAAAGAAGAAAGCCAAACTAGTAAATGCACAGTTGATATTGTCACTCCGGAAGAAGCTACAGCAATTTTAATATCCCCGGATGTAATTGTTGGCTGCTGGAATAAAATCTATAAAAAGAGTTTTTTAGACGAAAACAACATTAGATTCCGAACGGATCTGTATTACGGTGAGGGCTTGAATTTCATTACGACCGTGGCCCAAAGAGCGTCTACTGTCGTTGTTGGAAATAAAAAAGTCTATTTCTATAGAAGAAATAATGAGCAGTCGGCTACATCCGTATTTGATATACAAAAAATATATAATGGTGAAAAGTCGATTGATATCATTGAACATAATCTTATTGTCCACAGTGACCGAGTGAATGCTATGCTGATGCTTCACAGAAGTAACTTTTATATTGGTGCTGTTGTAAAAATTGTTGAGCATAAAAAGAAAAAAGATTTCCAAAAAGAATATAGGCAGTGGCTGAAATATGTAAGATGTCATTGGGTTACATTGGCCAAAAGAAAAGATGTTTCGGCTTATCGAAAACTCTTACTCCTGTGCGGCTGTGTTAGCCCGCAATGTTTGGCAAAATTGGATTTGGCACGTCGAAAAAAAATCGTAGAAAACAGTGTCGTTGGCTAATGATTAAAGGAGAATTAGTTTGAAAGTTTTAGTAATTAGTCATAATGCGATTGGGCCTTCTACAAATGTTGGAATTACATTAAAAAATGTATTTCGAGATTTTGGAGCAGAAAATGTGGCCGAGCTTTTTATAAGGAACGAAGCGCCAACCGATACCGAAGTATGTGAAAACTATTTTAGGATAACAGATAAAGAGGTAATGAAGGGCGTCTTTTCTCGCAAAAATCTTGGAAGAGCCTTTGGAAAAGATGATGTAGAGAAGATTAAGGCCGCAGCAAGTAACAAACGAGAGACCGGAACAATTGAAAAAATCAGAACCATGCATAGAAATGCATGGTTAGATATGGGAAGAGAATTATACTGGTCTCTTAGTCCTTGGTATAGCAAAAATCTCCGGCAGTGGTTAAAAAAAATAAATCCGGATATTATCTATTTTGCTGCAGGAGATTATGCGTTTAGTTATAAAATTGCATTAAAAATTGCAAAAGAACTGAATATTCCACTGATTGTGGCCTGTTATGATGACTTTTTCTTTTACGTCAAAGATGGCAATTCTCTTATGGGAAAGCTTCGTCATTTTTACTACATGAAAAAGGTAAAAAGGACAATGGCCTATTCGTCTAAACTCATAACGATTTGTGAGCCAATGGCAGAAGATTATCGGCGGCTGTTCGGAAAAGGGTGCATGGTTTTGTATACCCCTGCTGTGCCAAGGAATATCGTATTAAATGAGGATGGCAAAACCATTGCTTATTTTGGAACGCTGGGATTAGGCAGGGACGATCAGATCGTCAGCATTGGTCGCACTGTTGCAAATACAGCAAATATAACCGGATTTGATCACATTGATGTATATACCACAGAGAAGCGAGAAGAGGCACTGGCAAAGATGATTCCAGAAAACGGAATCAAACTTCATAAAGCAGTTCCGTTTGAGGAAATGCTGCGTATCTACCAAGATTCTGTAGCGCTTATTCATACCGAGTCTTTTGATTCAACGATTCGCAAGAGAGTAAGGTATTCTGTTTCGACGAAGATTCCGGAAGCACTATCTTATGGTCCTTGCCTGTTTGCATACGGCCCAGCAGAAATCGCATCGATAGATTACCTGAAAAAGAATAATGTCGCATACGTTGCTACTGGAGAAAGCGAATTGGAAGCAAGGATAATTGAACTGCTGGAGGATAAATCCAAACGGAAAAAGGTGATAGCAAATGCACGGGCAATAGCTGCGGTAAATCATAATAGTTACGTAAACCATGATAAGCTGCAAGCATGTTTTGAGGATGCTATTAGAAACTACCACTGAATTGAAGGGAAAACAAGCGGATGAGACTAAGCATAATTATTCCTGTTTACAACGCAGAACCATACTTAGATAAGTTGATGCATACGATCTTGCAGTCTACCCAGGAGTTCGAAGTCATTTGTGTAGATGATGGCTCCAAGGATAACAGTCTGTCTAAGCTGAGAAGTATTACGGATTCAAGAATAAAAGTATACACAAAGAAAAACGAGGGCGTATACAAAGCATGGACGTATGGACTGGAACGGGCAAGTAATGAGTATGTGACGGTTTTTGATTCTGATGACTATATCGATACGGAATATTTAAATCACATTTCTGATTTTATAGATAAAATACACGCGGATATGCTGTGCATCCCGTACCATGTTGAAAATGAAAACGGGGGGGGGGTACGACAGTATATTGCCGTTTGAAGATGGTCTTTATACGGGAGAAAAACTTGAACAGATACGAAAAGTATTGCTAAGCGGCTCCATATCCTACTCGAAAGACACAAAGGTAGTAAAGCGCGAATTGTTGTGCAGCCAAGTCAGCAATGGAATTAAAGCTGCTATTAGTGATTTTGAAGACTGGGCAACAGTTTTGCCGATTTTTGGTAAGATAAATAGCTTGTATGTAATCAACCGAGCTTTTTACCATTATGTTCAGCATCCTGTGTCTGTTACAAAATCGACAGTATCTTATAGAAAGAATTACGTTTCTTTGAACCATGTCTTGGATTATTTTGAGACAGTGCCGGATATTACGGATGAAAATATCGATTCAATTTCTTTCTTCGGAAAGAGAAGCATTCTGTATAGATGCATGAAGATAAATGAACTCGATCTTGCGAAGGAAATCATGGCAAACGCAAATTTCAAAAGGTATGCAGAAAAGGCGAATATTGGAAAATTTGAAAAGGTAATGTTCCACTTTGGAAGTGTGCATTTACTGCATGGATGTTATGTAATAAAGAAAAGTGTGCAGAGAATAAAGGAAAAATAAACTATAGCGTGTAAAACCCTGAGAGGTGACACAGTGAAGGTACTACAAGTCAACAGTGTTTATGATTTTGGAAGCACTGGAAAAATAACAGCAGACATCCATAGATTGTTGCCTCAATATGGTGTGGACAGTGTTGTGTGCTATGGAAGAAGAGGCAAAACGGATGATAGCAACGTTTACCGCATTTGCGATGACTTTTATTCTCATATTGAGCATTTTCGGGCCAATATAACCGGCGTAATGTATGGTGGCTGTGAGATATCAACTCAAAGGCTTATTCGAATAATCGAAAGAGAAAAGCCGGATGTTGTTCATCTTCAATGCTTGAACGGGTATTTTGTAAATATCTACAGACTAGTGGAATGGCTGAAAAACAACCATATTCCGACCGTTCTCACGCTCCACGCTGAGTTTATGTACACCGGAGGATGCGGTCACTCCATTGACTGCAATCAATGGAGTACCCGCAAGGGATGCGGTCACTCCATTTGTCCTCGCTATCGCTCGGAATTAAAATCATTATTCGGTGATCGTTCTTCGTATATGTGGCACCGGATGAAAAAAGCTTTTGATGGCTTCGATGAGAGATTGATCATCGCCTCTGTTTCTCCGTGGCTGATGGAAAGAGCGGCGCGGGCTCCAATTCTGGCGAACAAGCAGCAATGTGTCGTATACAACGGTTTGGATACAAATGTCTTCAAATACTATGACGGTTCGGATTTAAGAGCAAAACATCACTGTGAGAATAAAAAAGTGGTATTTCATGCAACACCAGCTTTTAATAATGATCCAAACCACATTAAAGGAGGCTGCCACGTGATTGAGCTTGCACGTAGAATGCCGGATGTTTGCTTTATCGTTGCGGGACAGGTAACAGGTGAGCTTGATGTTCCGCCGAATCTGATTCTTTTGGGAAAGCTGGATTCACAAGAACTCCTGGCCAGATATTACTCTATGGCAGATGCAACGGTGCTTACCAGCAAGAGAGAAACGTTTTCAATGGTATGTGCTGAAAGTTTGTGCTGTGGAACGCCAGTGGTTGGATTTAAGGCTGGCGCTCCAGAGCAGATTGCTCTGAAGGAATACAGCCGATTTGTACAGCAAGCGGATGTGAATCAATTAGTGTGTGCAGTAGAGAATATTCTGAATTTCCCATTTGATCGAATCGAACTGGAAACAGAAGCCCAGCGTACTTATGCCAAGAGTACGATGACGGAAAAGTATATCGAGATATATACGAAGCTAATGCGTGCGGAGAGCAAGGAATGAAACTAAGAATTAAATTTGATTTTTCAGAATGTGCAAAGATAGAGATTGTTCTGGTAGCATTAATAGTTCTATTTACGATTTTAAGGCAAAGCACTGCAATCTCCATTTGCTTTGAGTTGAGTTTTATAGCACTGTTGGTGTATGCAATAAAACGTGCGGCAATAAAAAAATTCGAAGTACAACCGCTTCTTTTAATTGTATTGGCGGTGATAAATGTACTTGTGAACGGATTGATTTCAAGCGATGCGAATTTGGGATTTGATTATTTTAAGAAAGTAATAATGTTCTCTGCGTTTGTTTTAATGTTGTATTTTTCAGAAGAAGATTTGGTTTCCGGTGAAACAATCAAAATTGTAAAAAGTATTCCTGTTGCTTGTGCATTGTTGCTTGTTGTCTCATACTTTTTTCTTGGAAATACGACAAGGTATGCAGAGGGCGTAACCTTAGGCTTTTCAAATCCAAATTTTACAGGAATGTGGTTGCTTCACTTGGCAATTTATACACTGCTGTTCGTAATTGATGAAGAAAAACATTTTTTAATCCGTATTTTTTCTGGAATACTATTCGTTTCTGTAGTATGGCTGATTTTTCAGACGAAAGCACGTTCATGTTTGATCGGAATTGTCTTTTTTTGCGCTCTTTGCTCAATTGGAAAAGTGTTTAGAAAGTATATAGCTCGAAACTCGATAGTCATTATAGCCGTTATTATAGCACCTATTTTGATTGTTGTACTTTATCATTATCTCTTAAATGCTTCATGGTTTTTGGAGCTGTTTTCGGCGTTTGTCTCAGCGGGCAAGGGACTTGATTCGAGACTTGCTGTGTGGGATCCTGCAATTAAACTATTAAAATCAAACTTTATTTTGGGTGATTATTCAGGAATTAGCAATGGAACAGGAATGTCACAACTCCATAATACACATTTGGATGTTATCTGCTCCTATGGTATAGTTCCTTTTATGTTGTTTTTATCGCTGCTTAACAGTGTGTGCAAAAGAGTTTCCAATCAATCAATGAAGTATTCTAATTATTGTGCTTTATGTGGTTTTATCTCAGTTATTATTATTGGAAGCTTTGAAGCGGCTGTTGTTGCGGGAGCAATGGGAATGAATATTCTAACGGCTGGATTGATCATATTAGCGAATGCGAAAGAGGAGTAATTATGAGAGTTGTTTTTATTTCATGCTATATGTCTCCTCACCAAAAACCCTTCTGCGATGAAATGTATCATATTCTGGGAAAGGAGTTTACCTTTATCGCAACGCAACCGATAGATGAGGAAAGAACATCTATGGGGTGGAGTAGTGACAAAGCGGATTATATTATATATGCGTATCAGGATAAACATAATGAGGAAATTGCATATAGCACCGCAAATGCAGCAGATGTTGTAATTATTGGCAGTGCGCCTGACTCATATATTGCTTCTCGACTAAGAGCAGGAAAACTCACATTCAAATACTCCGAGAGATTTTACAAAACGGGATTGAATCTAAAAAAAATCCCGCATGCAATGGTTGGAACATGGCTGCACCATGGACGATTTCAGAAGTATCCGTTATATATGCTGTGTGCTAGCGCATATACGCCGGCAGACGCAGCGATATTCCATAACTATATTGGCAGAACATATAAATGGGGCTATTTTCCGAAAGCTAAGGAGTATGATGTTGTTGAACTTATGAGGAAGAAACTGTCGGTTACGTCAGCCGGATGGAAGCATCCACAAGCTTCAATCCTATGGGCCGGCAGGCTTATAGGATTGAAGCATCCGGATGCTTCAATTAGGTTGGCAGCATCTCTTAAGGAAAAAGGATACTCTTTCAAAATGAGTATTATCGGCAATGGAGAGATGGAAACACAGCTCCGTGAAATGATTCGAGACAAAGGCGTAAAAGATTGTGTAGAAATGCTAGGTGCTATGTCTCCAGGTGAAGTTCGTGATCACATGGAAAAAGCGGATATTTATCTGTTTACCAGTGACTTTAATGAGGGCTGGGGAGCAGTCCTGAATGAATCGATGAACAGTGGATGTGCGGTTGTTGCAAGCCATGCAATTGGGTCGGTGCCTTTCTTAATCAAGAATGGCCTAAATGGTCTGATTTATGAGAATGAAAATCAAAAACATTTTGAAGAACAAGTCATAAGACTTTTAGATGATGCTGAATTGAGAAGTAGGATTGGAAAAAATGCCTACGAAACAATAGTGAACATGTGGAATGCTAAAACAGCTGCGGAACGATTTATCTTATTGACACAGAATTTGATTGAAAAGAATAATACAGATAATTTGTTCGCAGATGGGCCTTGCAGCAAGGCAAAAATAATAAAGAATAATTGGTATCAACGCAATTGAGGAAAAATTCATGAATTTAATTCGGTCATTAAAAAGTAGTACTGTGATGTTTTTAGTAAATCATGTACTTGTAGGAACTAGACCGTACTTCTTTGAGCCTAAAAGAAAAATGTTGAACTCTATTGGACACTCAATTGGTAAAGGCACAAAAGTTGTCGGACCGATTGAATGTTATTCAAAGCTTGAAATTGGGCAAGATTGTTGGATTGGAAAGAATCTAAAGGTTAATGGAAACGGTACAGTGAAAATCGGAAATAGATGCGACATTGCCCCTGAAGTAACCTTCCAAACAGGTGGCCATGAGATTGGAAGCAGAGAACGCAGAGCCGGTAATGGATTAATCTGCAACCAGGTTGTGGGCAATGGCGTATGGATTGGCGGTCGCTCTACCATTATCGGAGATGTGACAATTTCGGATGGCAGTGTCGTTGCCGGATGCGCTTGTGTTGTTAAGGATGTTGAAGAAAACACACTTGTGGGAGGTGTTCCGGCTAAACCAATTCGGAAACTGGGGTGAGAATATGATTGTAAAAGCTAAATCAGTAGGACGACAGAGTGGATTGGATGCCTTAAGAGTACTATCAGCTGTGCTTATTACAGCGATACACTATATTGGTTATTCAGATGTGCTAAATAATGCGGGGGGGGGCAACAAAATATGGATAGTTGCTGTATATAGCCTGACGAGAATTGCTGTGGGTTAGCATATTCTTACAATGGGGTATTTTATGTCCCAAAAGAAGGCTACATTGAAGAAAGTTGTTCTCCTAGATAGCAGAGCTGTATTTTACTCTATCATTATCGCAGCAGTCTGTGTCTTGTTGAAGATTAACACGATTTCAATTCCGGATGGACTGAGGACGGTGTTTCCCCTTTTGACGGACGCTTACTGGTTTTTTACAGCGTATATCCTACTATATACTATTTCACCGTTGCTTAATGAGATTGTCAATAGGTGTTCGCGAAAGAAAATAAAGGTATTGCTCTGCACTACATGGGCTATCATTACAATTGGCTTTAAGCTAAACCCATTCACAACAGGTGATAATTATCTGAGTGGTGCACATGGAATTGTGTGGCTTTCTTTCCTTTATATGGTTGGTGCGGCGCTTTGTAGATTTCCGAATCTTCTATCGAAGAGGGTGTGCAAGATTGCTGCTATAATTTCCTATGCGGTGATATTTCTTGGATACTGGTTTGGTTTCAAGCTTCCAAAGACCGTTTCGTTTTTTGAGGATTGTGCAGTATTTCCGTCTATATTGACGACTTGTACTTTTGCAATTTTTAAGGATCTTTCTTTAAAAGGGATGGCAAAAAAGGGATGGCAAAAAAGATAATTGGACTATTGGCGCCACTGTCTTTAGGCGTGTATTTAGTACAGGAGCAGTGCTTGTTGAAAAAAGCGTATTGGAGTTTCTTTAATGCTGATAAAATGGTTCACTCTGCATTGATGCCGATACAATTTATGTGCGCTTTAATTCTGCCTTGGATAGCAGCTGTTATTGAGAAGGTACATGGATTATATTGGACTAGATTTGGAAATGTATGGTTTAATAAGACATTAAATAGACTATATGAATTGCGAAATAAAGTTTGCGAGGGAAAATAGATGTTCGAAAAGCTACTTAAGAATCGAGTGGTAAAAAATGCGAGTTGGTTAATAGCAGGAAGGATTTATCATATGCTTCTTGCATTTGTTGTGGGTTTGCTTACAGCTCGATATCTTGGACCAAGCAATTTTGGACTGATTAATTACGCCGCAACATACACATCCTTCTTTGCATCATTCTGTACGCTTGGAATCAATTCGGTTATCGTAAAGAATTTTGTGGATCATCCCGATGAGGAAGGCGAAACCGTTGGATCGGCGATTGTCCTTAGAACGGTTTCCAGCGTCTTATCAGTACTTATGATGGTGTGTGTCACGCTGATCGCTGATAAAGGAGAGACTACGACGCACATTGTGGTGTTTCTCTGCGGCATTGGTGTGGTTTTCCAAGTAATGGACACCCTGAACTATTGGTTTCAATCAAAACTTGAATCGAAATACTCTGCTTTTGCGACGGTAATATCCTATACGGTTGTTTCCGCCTATAAAGTGTGGCTGTTGACAACAAGAAAAAGCGTGGAATGGTTTGCCATTTCGACTTCAATCGACTACATGGTGGTGGCTGTTGTCCTCCTTGTCATGTATAAAAAGCACAATGGCCCACAATTTAAGTGTTCAGTACGTAAGGCAAAAGAATTATTCTTTAGCAGTTATCACTTCATTTTAGCCGGCTTGATGGTCTCGATTTACGGCAGCACGGATAAGTTCATGTTGAAGCAAATGTTGAATGAGTCGGAAGTAGGATTTTATTCAACGGCAGTTTCACTGTGCAATACATGGGTGTTTTTGTTGACTGCGATAATTGATTCCCTGTACCCAGTTGTTTTGCAGTCTTTCGATAATAAGAAGTTGTTTGAACGCAAAAATAAGCAGCTTTACGCAATTGTGTTCTATGTGTCTGTAGGTGTTTCACTTCTCTTTTCGCTCTTGGCATCTCCAATTGTGAGTATTTTGTATGGGGACGCATATGCCCCGGCTGCAGCTCCGTTGAGAATCATTACATGGTATACAGCATTTTCTTATTTGGGAGTGGCCAGAAATGCATGGGTTGTTTCTTACAGTAAGCAAAACTATCTCAAATATTTGTATATCGGAGCAGCAATAACAAATGTATTGCTGAATGCAATCATGATTCCCTTGTGGGGAGCGTCTGGTGCTGCGTTGGCGTCGTTGCTGACGCAAATAAGCACAATCCTTTTGTTTCCTGCCCTCATAAAAGACTTGCAGCCAAATGTCAAACTGATGATTGATGCAATTCTTTTGAAGGATGTTTTTTGATAAAAGATTAGGAGGAAAATAAAAATGTCTGCATTTGATAACGCAACCCTTATGATCACTGGTGGTACTGGTTCTTTTGGTTCTACCGTTCTGAAGCACTTCTTGGATTCTGACCTGAAGGAGATCCGCATCTTCTCCCGTGACGAGAAGAAGCAGGATGATATGCGCCATGAGCTTCAAGCTAAGCACCCGGAGAACGCCAAGAAGGTGAAGTTCTATATCGGCGATGTCCGCAATCCGCAGTCTATCCGTGACGCAATGCCTGGTGTTGATTACATCTTCCATGCTGCTGCTCTGAAACAGGTTCCTTCCTGTGAGTTCTTCCCCATGCAGGCTGTCCAGACCAACATCATCGGCACTGATAATGTGCTGCACGCCGCTATTGATGCTGGTGTCAAGCGTGTTGTCTGCCTGTCCACCGATAAGGCAGCCTACCCCATCAACGCCATGGGCATCTCCAAGGCTATGATGGAGCACGTCATCTACGCCAATGCCCGTGTGGCTGCTGAGCGTGGCGGCACCACCATTTGCTGCACCCGTTACGGCAACGTCATGTGTAGCCGTGGCTCTGTCATCCCGCTGTTCATTGACCAGATCAAGGCTGGCAATCCCATCACCATCACCGACCCCAACATGACCCGCTTCCTGATGAATCTGGACGAGGCTGTGGACCTGGTTATGTTCGCCTTCCAGCACGCCAACCCCGGCGACCTGTTCATCCAGAAGGCTGACGCTTCTACCATCGGGGATCTGGCCAAGGCTGTTCAGCAGCTCTTCGGTGATACTGGTACGAACATCATCGGCACTCGTCACGGCGAGAAGCTGTTCGAGACTCTGATGACCCGTGAGGAGCGTCTGCGCAGCGAGGATATGGGGCATTACTTCCGCGTGTCGGCAGATAACCGTGACCTGAACTACGACAAGTTCGTGGTCAAGGGCGAGGTACATACCATGGCGGACGAGTCCTACACTAGCCATAACACTGAGCGTCTGGATGTGGAAGGCACTGTCAAGAAGATCCTGACCACCGAGTATGTTCAGAATGAACTGAAGGGCATCCCGAATATCTAAGGAAAAGTTGCTGCTGGTTGGAGCCAGTGGTTTCGGGCGCATGGTGGCGGAGTTGGCAATGCTCCAATACGACTGCGCTTTCGTGGACGATGGGCAGCCTGTGGACGCTGAAATCTGCGGCATTCCGGTGGTTGGTGGTCTTGCTGATCTGCTGGAGCTGCGGAAGAAGTATGGATTGCTGGTGGTGGGCATCGGCAACAACCAGTTCCGAGCGCAGGTGTATGAGAAGGCAAAAGCCCTTGGCTATGGGTTCCCCAACATCGTTGCACCGAGTGCTTACATCAGTCCATACGCCAAGTTGGGATGTGGTTGTGTGGTGCTGCAAAACGCTTGCGTCCAGAATGGTGCATCCATTGGCAACGGTGTCCTGCTGAATGCCCGAACGGAAATCCACTGTGATGCAGCGGTAGGGGACTACGCCTTGATTTACACCAACAGCGTTGTTCGCACCGGTGCCACTGTGGGCAACTTTACCCGCATTGGCAGCAACTGCGCAATCTGCAATAATGCAACTGTGCCGAATGGCGCAGATATTCCGGACTGCACCGCAGTACACTAAGAGGTGAGAGAATGAACATTCTAGTCACGGGTGCCAAGGGCATGGTAGGAACCGCCCTGTGCAACAACCTGAAAAACATCCGGGATGGGAAGAACAAGACTCGCCCGGCATTGGAAATTAAAGAAATCTACGAGTACGATTTGGATTCCACCCCGGCGGAGCTGGACGAGTACTGCCGTAAGGCGGACTTCGTGTTCAATCTGGCAGGCGTGAATCGCCCGGAGAACCCGGAAGACTTCATGAAGGGAAACTTCGGCTTTGCATCTGATCTGCTGAACTGCCTGAAAAAGCACAACAACAAGGCAACCATCATGCTGTCTTCTTCCATTCAAGCCACGCTGGCAGGCCGTTTCGGCAACAGCGAGTATGGTCGGAGCAAAAAGGCGGGCGAGGAGCTGTTCTTCCAGTATGCTCAGGAAACCGGCGCAAAGGTTTCCGTCTACCGTTTTGTCAACCTGATGGGACACAGCCGCCCCAAGTACAATAGCGCCGTCAGCACCTTCTGCTGGGCGGTTGCCAATGACGAACCCTTCACCGTCAACGATCGCAGCACAGAATTGGAGCTGCTGTATATTGATGACCTCGTAGAAGGTATGTTTGATTTGCTGGAAGGCAAGGAGCAGCACTGCGAATTCGACGGCATGGAAACGGTTCTGAATGCAGACGGTCGTTACTGCTGTGTCCCCGTGACCCACAAGGTCACATTGGGAGAAATCGTGGATCTGCTGCAAGAGTTCAAAGCACAGCCGAGTACGCTCATGATGCCGAAAATGCCGGACGGCTCCTTCGCAAAAAAGCTGTACTCCCTGTATCTGACCTATCTGCCCACAGACAAGTTCAAGTACGCTTTGAAGACGAACGTGGACGACCGTGGTTCTTTTACCGAACTGGTACACACCGCCGACTGCGGTCAGGTGAGCATTAACATCAGCCGCCCGGGCATCACCAAGGGGCAGCACTGGCACAACTCCAAGTGGGAGCTGTTCATCGTGGTGGCAGGCCACGGACTGATTCAGGAGCGGAACATCAACACCGGGGAAACGGTAGAGTTTGAGGTTTCCGGGGACAAGATCGAGGCTGTCCACATGATTCCCGGCTGGACTCACAACATCATCAACTTGTCGGAGACAGAAAATCTGGTGACGGTGATGACCTGCAACGAGATCTTCAACCCGAACCACCCGGATACCTTCTTTGAAAAGGTTTGAAAAGATGTGAGAAGAGCTTGACATAAGGAGTACAGAATGCGGACAATCTTGACAGACAGACAGACAGACAGACAGACAGACAGACAGACAGACAG